>ENA-OQHP01000273-OQHP01000273.1-human-gut-metagenome-genome-assembly--contig:-NODE-273-length-17314-cov-1.467679_pt1 | contig 17314 bp, 31 predicted proteins | sample MGYA00242563_ERZ504717 | MGnify/ENA primary metagenome ERZ504717 (study PRJEB26092, sample SAMD00036212) | human gut metagenome | host: Homo sapiens | study: EMG produced TPA metagenomics assembly of... | reverse complement strand
TGGGAAGTCCTGAACCCAGGGCCCTAGGCGGATAGAGCTGAAAAGGGAACCAATCCCGGCAATGATCATGGCTGCCTGGACAAGAGCACCCGTTTCCTCTGTAGATAATTTGACAGCACCCGCTACAATCAGGATCGGAGCAATATTGGCAACAAACATGGCAAGGACATGCTGGAGCCCAAAGGAATCGCTTTTTCAAAGGAAATCTTTCCATCCAGTTCGTAGATGGATCTTTTCTCTATCCATCAGCAGCCTCCTTCATCAGCGGAACACAATGGTTCCCGTCTTGGCATCCATTTTTCAATGATAGCAAGGCTCTTGAGATTGACGCCTTTTTCCGCAGGGCATCACCGCCTCCTTGGAATCCTTTTTCAATACAGATACCAACCCCTTCGACAGTCCCGCCAGCTTGGTCGACAAGGTCCATCAATCCTTCAACGGCACAGCCATTGGCAAGAAAATCATCGATGATAAGGATATGATCTCCGCCGTTGAGATATTTTTTGGAAACAATGACATGATTTGTTTTATTATGGGTGAAGGACTTGATTTCCGTGCTGTATACATCGGCATCCATGTTGCTGCCCGCTGATTTTTTAGCAAAGACCACTGGTACACCCATATGGATTGCTGTCAGACAAGCAATCCCAATGCCCGATGCCTCAATGGTGAGGATTTTGTAACTGGACGGCTGGCAAGAGTTTCTTGAAGATTTTCCCCAGTTCGCTGATAAAAGGAACATACGATCTGATGATTCAGGAAGCTGTCCACCTTGAGGACATCCCCACTCTTGATGATACCGTCAGCGAGAATCTTTTTTTGCAGTAAATTCAATTCAGCCATGACTTACCCCTTTCCAAATCATAAAAACACGCTTATGTAAAAGTAGCATTATATCATAAAGTCCCGCCCCGTGGGACACTCCCTTCCCAAAATACAGGTTCTTTTTTGCTTTTGACAAGTGTGAGTTTGTCATAGTAAACTAGGGAAAAGGATTGTTTGATAAAGGAGGCCCATGATGAAAGCACATAAAACATTTGCTTGGCTGACCGTTCTTTTCTTTTCCCTTACGATGATGACAGGCTTAAAGCGAAAATAAGGCAAAGGAACTCCGACGCAAAAGGCGGGGCAGACATCCATTCATTGCGGTTTGACGCTGCTTTTTCCTTTATTTTTTAGGGAGAAGATTCCCCGCACCGCACGATAGACTTTCGTCAACGACTGGAACAACAAAAGAGGCTGTGAGGAAATGAAGGGAATCCAGATACCGTCATTTTTCACAGCCTTTTTTTCTGCCGTCGCTTAGCCTTTGAGATAGCGGTCAAAATAAGCGGTAATCGTTTCAAGTACCTTGGGCTGGATCCAGTAGACGCCGCCATGAGGCGCATGGGGAACTAGATAGCGCTCACTGGGAATCTTCTTTTTCTGGAGGGCTTGAAAAAGGATATCTGTCTGACTGGGCGAAACTACCGTATCGGCCGTGCCATGCATGAGCATCAAAGGAGCCGAGGTCGAAGAAATGTATGTAATGGGATTAGCCTGCTGTGCGGCCTTTGATCGGCAGAAATACCGCCATCCTTGCCGCCAAAAACACCGCTTCCATTGACCCACAGGCTTCTGTAGCGCCACTGGAAGCATGAAGGGCCTGTACCTGTTTGGAATAATCAGCCCAATCCGGGTCAAATCGGAAAGACCATACAGGTCAACAGCACAGGTGATATCACTTTTTCATGAAGATAATCTCCCTTATCAAATTCCCTGCTGCCGCTGGTCGTTGCCATGAGAGCGGTTAAATAACCACCGGCACTGCCGCCAACGACGCCGACCCGCTGGGGATCAATGCCATACTGGTCTTGATGGGCCCTTAGAAAGCGCAGGGCCGCCTTGATATCTTCCAAAGGAGCAGGGAATTTGACCGTAGGTGCCACACGGTACTCAACCGCGGCCACGACATAGCCTTGTTCTGCCAAATGGTTCACGAGCTGTGGCATGTTGTTCTTATTGGCCGAGATGAAGCCGCCGCCTGGAATATAAAGAATGAGTGGCTTTTTATCCTTCGTCTCAGGAATGAATAAGTCCATTTTCATCGCTCTGCTAGGATATCCCCGCTGAGGGACCTGCTCATAGACCACGTCAGGAATGGAAGTGATCTTATTTCTCGTAAGCGTGACATCAAGGATCTTGCTGGGTATGGCCTCAGTTGGTTTTACTGCAGCAAACGCATTGCCACTAAAGGAAATAATTCCCAGCAAAAGGGCCAGAATCATTTTATCTTTCATTGGAAAAGCCTCCTTTGAATTTTTTTTCATTATAGCATCAAGTGAACCTTTTGAAATCATCCTAAGATTCCTCTTGCTTTTCCCCTTTACAAACACCGCTTTCTTTGGTAAAATAGTGTTGTTATGCGGGCATAGTTCATTGGTAGAATGAAAGCTTCCCAAGCTTTAGAGGTGGGTTCGATTCCCATTGCCCGCTCCACTTCAAAAAATGTGTTGCCGCCAATAGGGCGGCTTTTTTTTTTTACCATTTTAAGAAAAAGAATGCATTTCCCGAACAATTCCCTCCTTTTTCCTTTCATCCACCGGACTTATACACAGGCTGTTTTCAAAAAGCTGTGTATAAGTCCTCTTTTTCCACAAGGCCCAGCCTTTTTCCACCGTGATTCCTACTTTATCTATTTCAATTTGCCCACGGGGACAGGGTTTGAAGTTTCCACAACTCTGGGGATAACCGTTAAAGCTGTGGATAACTGTGTATAAGTCCGGTCTTTTTCTTCTTGCCTGTGGAAAAAGCAGAAAACCTGCTTTTTTATCCACAGACAGAGTAATAGGCATTTCCATAGGAAAATAGGGATGTTTCCTCACATAAAGGGGAAATTTTCCCATTTCCGAACATTAACGATTTATACACAGAAAAGAACCTTTTCTTTTCTCCTTTTCCTTTTCGTTTTCCTCATCTATTATGCGATACAAAATCATCATATAAAAATAGAATATCTTACCAAAATGTTGTTTCTGTCCATTTCACAAAAACGAGGCCCTGACTATCCCTTTTCACCTTCATGTAAATTATATACAAAACATATATTCGGGAACATGCTAAAACCATTGATTTTTTCATACTTTTCCCCAAAGTTATACACACCTGTGGATAACTTTCTGTGCATAAGCTTTTTTCTTGTGCACAAAGTCAGTATTCCCTTGATTTCGGTCTTTTTATCTTTTTGTTTTACATAACTTAAAAGTTATCCACATGTCCACAATGTTTTCCACAGGTTGGCAAGTTCCTCCCCAAGTTCACCCCGAATATGCTATAATATGGATTCGAGAAAATGATGATAAAGGTGGTTTACTTATGGAGAATGACGTCCTTTCTTCCTTATGGGAGACCCTTCTAAATGGGGATCAGTCCATTCCTAAGATGTCGGGATGCAAAAAATGGCTTTCTCAGGCCGTTCCGCGTTCCCTTACAGAAGATACGCTGCTCCTTGACGTAATGAATGATTTCACCAAAGAGTGGATCATAAATAATTATAAAGAGCCTATTGAGGCATTCCTTAAAAGTCAGTTCAATCGGCCATGACCCTTGATGTAGAGATTCGTCCTGACCTGGCAAATAAAGAAGAGGATCTTTTTCCTGGACACGGGGCTGCAGCACCCAAAGCAAAGGAGCCCTCATTCCCAAAAGGGACCGCGTCAGGATTTTTCTTCCAACCTGTCTCCTAAATACGTCTTTGAAAACTTCGTCATCGGCAATTCCAATCGCTTTGCCCATGCCGCTTCAAAAGCCGTTGCCGAAGCGCCGGCCAAGGTCTATAACCCGCTTTTTCTTTACAGCGATTCAGGACTTGGCAAGACGCACCTCATGAATGCCATAGGCAACAAGATTCACCAGGACCATCCGGAAATGAAGATCCTTTATACATCCAGTGAGACTTTCACCAATGAACTGATCAATTCCATCCAGAACAATGCAACAGAAGCCTTTCGCAATAAATACCGCAACATCGATGTCCTGCTCATTGACGATATCCAGTTTTTGAGAAAAAAGGAATCGACGCAGGAAGAATTCTTCCATACCTTCGAAACACTCTACAAAGCAGAAAAACAGATCATCATTCCAGTGACCGCAAACCATCGGAACTGGATACACTGGAAGAGCGCCTCAAAAGCCGATTTACGTGGGGACTTATTGCGGATATCCAGCCGCCGGACCTTGAAACGAGGATTGCCATCTTGAAGAACATGGCCCTCAAGGATCATATCAGCGTACCAGACAGCGTAACAAACCTAATTGCCAGCAATATTTCCACCAACATCCGGGAACTGGAAGGCGCCTATACCAAGGTTCGAGCCTATTCTCAATTTTCCAATGAACCCATTACGGAAGAACTTGCCATCGAAGCCCTCAAGGATCTCAATCTAACACCGGTTTCAAGGACTATTACCATTGAAGCCATCCAGCAGTACATTGCATCGTATTACAACATCACCTTGAATGACCCTGCTTTCCAAGAAACGAACAGCTATTATCACCTGCCCGTCAGATTGGTATGTATCTGGCACGAACCCTGACGGACCTTTCCCTACCCCGTATTGGCGAATCCTTTGGCGGCCGTGACCACACAACAGTCCTTCACGCCTGTGACAAGATTCTTTCCAAGAGCAAGGAAAAGACCGAATTTGCCAAGGAAATCGAAAAGCATATCACTCATCTGAAAGGCTGATCTTTTTAATTTCCTTCAATTAATAATCATCCACAGAATTATGCACAGGTCGTGGATAACTTTGTGGAAAAACTGTGGATGAATCTGTTTATAACTTCTTTTCCCCAAAATCCTGTGGACTTGTGGATAGCCATCAACAACTTTCCCACACCTTTATCAACAGCGAAATAGACGGCCACATCAAGGATTTCAGGATTTTTGAACATATTCACAGCCCCTACTACTAAGGCGGCTATCTTTTAATATTTTAGAGTTCTCACTTAAAGGAGGTTTTCTCATGCAGTTTTCCTGTGAAGTGCCCAGCTTGCCAAAGCTGTCAATACCGTTAAAAAAGCAATTTCCTCAAGCCCCAACGCACCTATTTTTTCTGGTATCCATATGAGCCTTAACGGCAACACTTTGGAACTTGTTGCTATGGATGTCAACTTCAGCATGAAAAAGGTTTTGGAAGTCAATGGCAATGAAGACGGAGTCATCCTTGTTCCTGCACAATCCTTAGGGGATCTTTTGGCCAAGTTTTCTACGGACATTCTCACGTTGACCCAAAAAGAAGGCACCCAGGAACTGACGCTTACTAGTGAAACGGGTACTTATCATATTCCCCTGATTGGAAGTGACGATTATCCGTCTTTTCCTGAATTTGAAGGAGAACGGATCCTGACCTTGCCCGAAGATCTGCTGGGACAGCTCATCCGTCAAACCGTCTATGCTTGTTCTACTGATGAATCACGGCCTCTTTTTACGGGCGTCTTCATGGAGAAAAAAGGGCAGCACATCACTTGTGTCGGAACCAATACACATCGTCTGGCCATCAAGTCGGCTGATCCAGAAACGGCTGACGACAGCGAGTATTCCCTGCTCATTCCGGCCCGCGTCCTTAAGGAAATTGCCAATAACCTGACTGGGGAGCTGCCGGAAGATGTAGCCATCATCCAAAAAGACAGCAAGATCTTGGTCCGTATGGGAAGCCTCAGCCTTGTATCTATCTCATCGAAGGAACTTTCCTGATTATTCAAGACCGATTCCTCCGTCTTTCAAGAATCGGTCGGTTCTCAATCGCCAGGATCTGGAACGGGCCATTCAGCGAGTTTCCCTTTTTGCACAAGGGGAATACAACATCATCCGTCTCAACATCGAAGCCGATCGGGTGATCCTTTCCAGTGCAGCCAGCGACCGCGGGCAAGGCATGGAAATCATGGAAGGCGTAACGACAGGAGAAGAACTGCCGCTCAATATTGCCTTTAACTCCAAGTATCTGATGGATTTCTGCAAGAACATTTCCTGTGATCAAGTGGTCCTTGCAACCAATTCCTCCCTTTCACCTGCCCGTATGAATGCCCGTTGATGATCCTTCCTACACCTATATCATTACGCCTGTGCGCGTATTTTCTAAGCAGCATGAGACTTTCGTCACTGCGTCTCCATCATTTTCGCAATTATGGGGACCTTACGATGAACCTATCCCATGACTTGACGGTCATCTATGGCCGCAATGCCCAAGGCAAGACCAATCTTTTGGAGGGCTCTATTATGCGGCGATGGGGTTTTCGTTTCGCAGCCGTCATGATGAGGAATTGGTGAAATTTGGTGAGACTGATTGTGCGGCAGAAGTGACTTACTGTGACCGCTATGGGGAAAATCGGCTCCTTGTCAAACGGATCCAGGAAGGGAAAAGGACCCGCAAACAGGCCCAACGAATGGTACTCCCATTTCTCCAAAGGAGCACTATGGTTCTTTGAATCTGGTTCTTTTCACGCCGGATGATCTGCAGCTTGTGCAACGGGGACCCTTCCCTGCGGCGACGTTTCCTCGATATGGAATTGCCCAGACAAGCCGGTTTTACTATGAAGCCCTGCAAAATTACAATCGAGTCCTGCAGCAGCGAAATCGTTTCCTGCGCCATTGCCGCGACCAGGAAATTGGATGAAGGTCAGCTTTTGTATGGATGAAGCGCTCTCTCGAGTGCCGCGGTCATCGTATTCGAACGGCTGAAAGCCATGGAAGAAATTGAACGGGCTGCAGGGCTTGTCTATGGACCATTACTCAGGACCGTGAGAAGATGACCCTATCCTATCTGCAGAAACGGTCGGATGGGGAGGGGGTTCCTCCCAAGGGGCTTTCTCTTTCTGAGTGGCAGGCATTTTACCAAGAAGAACTGAAAAAGCGGCATCGTCTTGATTACGTGAGGGGATATACCAGTATGGGACCGCATCGGGATGATCTCGAAATCCTGCAGGAGGGCCGGCCCCTGCGTTCCTTTGGGTCCCAAGGTCAGCAGCGGACAGCGGCCCTGGCACTTAAACTTTCGGAACTGGAATTCATTTTTCACAGCAAGGAAGAGTATCCTATCCTGCTTCTTGACGATGTGCTCAGTGAGCTTGACGAAGGGCGCCGTCGCATGCTCCTTGATGGCATGGGCGGTAAGGTTCAGACCCTTCTCACGGTCAATGACCGCGCCTTGGCCCGTTCCAGTGGTGATGTGGTCTTTTACGAAGTTCGTTCCGGCTGGGTGGAGGAAGATGCTCATGAAGGACATTGATTGTTTGATTATGGCAGCGCTCAAGACGGATCTTGCCAAGGAAAAATATGTTCTTTACCGGCTTCGAAAAGACTGGGCGTTGATCGTTGGGGAGGCGGCAGCCCGTCATTCCCAGCCTTACCGCCTTCAGCACGCAACCCTGTTTATTCATACGGATAACCCTAGTTGGTCCCATAATTTCCTGACCATGCAGGGCAAGCTGCTTGCTGCGATTGGTAAGGCCCTGCCACGAAAAAATGGACGCCGTCTTGTTTCTGTGAAGGTCCTGAAGATGTTCCATGGAGTGTTGGAAGAAGCTCCAGAAGCAAAGGAAAATGAGCGGCCTTTCATGCCTCACCTTGACGCGGCGCGGCGCTGTCCCTGCTGCGGCGTACCTTTGATCGAAGGCGAAACCATCTGCAGCGCCTGTCGGCGCAAAAGAGCCGAAGCGACCCGTCAAAAGATCCATCAGGTTCTAAAAAAAACGCCTTGGATTTCTTACGAAGATTGTCGCCATGCTGTTGAGTGTGATAAAATGACATTTACTGACGTCAAATCCCTTTTGGGGGAATGGGCCATGGGAAAGGCCCTGGGATCCCCAGGCCAAGTCCGTTGATAAGGCTTTTGCGTCATGCTGACCCGCTCCCTTTCTCCGGAACAGCTGTCAGATGAACGAATCGACGCCATCATCGAAAAAGAAAGGAGCCGTCGGACCTATGTACCTGCATCTGGGAAACAACTACGTTATAAAAAATAGCGAAATCATCGGCATCTTTGATATTCGCAACAAGCGGACGAATCTTTATCGGCTGTTTTTGAAACCGCAGCTGGGTACGTCCAAGGTCCTTGATCTGACCGATGCCTATCCGCCGGCGAGCTGCATTGTTACGAGCGATAAGATCATCCTTCCGGTATTTCGAGCAAGACGCTCATGAATCGTTAACAGAAACACAATTTGGGAGGTTTCCATGACTGAAAAAGACAATGAGAAAACGATAGAAGAGGAAATCGCCGTCCACGGTGAATATGGGGCAGAGCAGATCCAAGTCCTGGAGGGCCTCGAAGCCGTTCGCAAACGGCCAAGCATGTATATCGCAGTATCAGTGCCCGTGGGCTCCATCATTGGTTTATGAAGTCATCGATAACTCTATCGATGAGGCCCTGGCCGGTTACTGTGACCATATCCTTGTTGAAATCGGAGAAGATAACAGCATCACCGTTGTCGATAATGGCGCGGGATTCCTGTTGAAATGCATAAGATCGGCAAACCGGCCATTGAAGTTGTTATGACCATCCTGCACGCTGGCGGTAAATTTGGCGATGGCGGTTATAAGGTCTCCGGCGGTCTTCATGGAGTTGGTGTTTCCTGTGTCAACGCTTTGAGCCGACGCATGGAAGTCGAGGTCAAAAAAGACGGCAAGATTTATGGCATTGAGTTCAGTAAGGGTAAGACCGTTCGTCCTCTTTATGTAAAAGGGGAATGTGATGCCAAGGATACGGGAACAAGCGTCCATTTCTGGCCTGATGACACGATCTTTACGGAAACGGTCTACAGCTATGAAACGCTGAAGCATCGTATCCGGGAGCTGGCCTTTCTCAATAAGGGCGTCAAGATTGAACTGAAGGATGATCGTTCCGGTGCCGATGAAATCTTCCACTACGAAGGCGGAATCATTTCTTTGTTGAATATATCAACAAGGCAAGGAAGCCATCTTCAATACGCCGATCTATGTAGAAGGGGAACGGCAGGACACCATCGTGGAAGTGGCCATGCAGTATACGGATGCCTACACAGAAAATATCTATACCTTCGTCAATAATATCAATACAGAAGAAGGTGGGACTCATCTGGCCGGTCTGAAACAGGCCTTGACGAGAAGCATCAACGATTATGCCCGCAAGAACGGTCTCTTAAAGGACAGCGAGGAAAACCTTTCCGGTGATGACGTCCGCGAAGGCCTGACCTGTGTCCTCAGCTTGAAAGTCCGGGAACCGCAGTTGAAGGCAGACAAAGACAAGCTTGGCAACAGCGAAGTCCGCGGAATCGTTGACAATATGGTGAGCGATGCCCTCAATGAGTACTTGAGGAAATGCACCGACGGCGAAGAAAATTGTAGAAAGGCCATTCTCTCAAGCCGTGCCCGAGCGGCTGCCCGCAAGGCCCGTGATCTGACACGGCGCAAGAGCGCGCTGGAAGTAAGCTCCCTGCCGGGGAAACTGGCGGACTGTTCCAGTAAGAATGCGGAAGAAACGGAAATCTACATCGTCGAAGGGAACTCCGCTGGCGGCAGCGCCAAACAGGGCCGTGACCGTGCCTTCCAGGCCATCCTGCCCCTGCGCGGCAAAATCCTCAACGTGGAGAAGGCCCGCCTGGACAAGATGCTGAACAACAATGAAATCCGCTCCATGATCACGGCCTTTGGCTGCGGGATTGGCGATGAATTCGATCTCAGTAAAATCCGTTACGGCAAGATCATCATCATGACCGATGCTGATGTCGATGGGGCCCACATCAGGACGCTGCTCTTGACGTTCTTCTACCGATACATGCAGCCCCTCATCCGAAATGGCAATGTTTTTATTGCCCAGCCGCCCCTTTATCTCATTCGTACGGGCAAGAACCACACGTATGCTTACAGTGACGATGAACTGCAAAAGAAACTTGACGAGGTGGGCCGTCAGAACAATCCTTATGTCCAGCGTTACAAAGGGCTTGGCGAAATGAACCCGGAACAGCTCTGGGAAACGACCATGGATCCTTCCAAGCGGACGGTACTGCAGGTCCATCTGGAGGATGCCGCTTCAGCGGATTCTGTCTTTTCCGTCTTGATGGGCGATAAAGTAGAACCGCGCCGCCAGTTCATTGAGGAAAATGCTGGTAAAGTAACGAATCTGGACCTCTAAGGAGGATTTCCATGGAGCTGCTGCTGCCGCAGGGAAAGCTGATCCTTTCGCGGGGAAAATTGCCCCTTGCCGGCCTTGTTGCAGGCGGTCGGGTCCTGATCCCAATTGGCTTCTTGCTGCTATGAGAGACCTGCCCCTTTATGGAGCTGATAAAGGCGTCGAGTATTGTGTTCGGGCTGGCTCTATCCCGTCCTTGCCTGTGGGGACAGGGACAGCGGTCACGCTGGAAGCTGGGAAAAAATCAAGGCGCATGGGACCAAGGTAATGACTTATTTGGTGAATAAGGATGCGACGGATCTTTCCCTACTCCTAAAGGAAATGCCCCCTGTAGGGACGCTGCTGGCAAGGCGGCGTCTGGGGGGACGGGCCGATCACCTTTATGCGAATTTCCTGACCCTTCTCCAGTATCAGAAAAGGACAAAGACCCCCGTCGTACTCCTTGATGAATGGGAGATGCTTGTTTTTTGGAAAAGGGCGATCGTTTGAGTTTTGAGGCCCAAAAGCTCCCTAAGGCACTTAGTTTGCTGCCTTTCAGCCCCGTCTGTGAGGTTTCTATTGACGGTGTTCGCTGGCCCCTTGAACATGACGTGATCTCCAGCGAAAATCCTTATGCCGTGAGCAACAAGATGGCTGGCAGGAAAACACAAGCTTCGTGTCATGCTGGCATTGCAGGTTTTATCTGACGTATAAGGAGTAGGAACCATGATTGAATTTTCTTGGGTCCATTTAGGATTCCTCATGCTCGCCGGCTTTGTCGGCTCCTTCATCGATGCCATTGTAGGCGGCGGCGGACTGATCACTCTGCCGGCCTGGATGGCGACTGGCCTTCCTATGGCGTATGCCCTAGGTTCCAACAAAATGGCTTCCGTTGTCGGGGCCATTACGAGCTTCACCACTTTTATGCGAAGCGGACGCGTGGATCGCAGGATGCTGCGCTATATGCCTCTTTCCGTCATTGGTTCTGTCCTTGGGGCTGTGATTGCCAGCTCCCTTCCGGAAATGCTCCTGCGCTATATTGTTATTGCTGCCCTCGTCATTGTAGCCCTCTACACCTTTTTCAAGAAGGAGTGGGGTGGCGCTGACCAGATAGCGTCCTTCTCCACGAAGGACCTTGCGGGAATTCTTTTCATGATTCTCTTTTTGGGCGCCTATGATGGATTTTTTGGACCGGGGACAGGAACCTTCCTGATTTTTGGTTTTCTTTATTTCGGCTACAATTTTGTGACAGCAGCCGGCAACGCCAAGGCCATGAATCTTGCGAGCAATTTAGGTGGGATTGCGGCTTTTCTCTTTCTAGGCAAGGTCTATTTCATCTATGCCATTCCCATGGCCCTTTGTGAGATCATTGGTGCCATCTGGGGGCAAAGATTGCCATCAGCCGCGGTGTTGGTTTTATCAGGACCCTTTACCTTATCGTAACGGTCCTCCTCATTGGCAAACAGGTTTATGAGGTATTTTTGAGATAAGATGCCCTGTCAGTCAGTCCTGACAGGTATGGATAGATTGCAAGGACGCCTTCCAAGGGGAAGGCCGCAAGAAAGGATGCGTGACAACGTGGACGATCAGCAAAATGAAGGTCAAACCATCACAGCTGGCAAAGTCATTCCGTCTACGTCGAAGAGGAAATGCAGAAATCCTATATCGACTATGCATGAGTGTCATTGTGCAGCGCGCCCTGCCCGATGTGCGGGACGGCCTGAAACCGGTACATCGGCGGATCCTATATGCCATGAATGAAGCCGGCATGCTTCCCAACAAGGCTTACAAGAAATCGGCCCGTATTGTCGGTGACGTCCTTGGTAAGTATCATCCCCATGGGGATTCTTCTGTTTATGACGCCATCGTGCGACTTGCACAGGATTTTTCGACCCGCTACCTCATGGTGGATGGACATGGGAACTTTGGTTCCATCGATGGGGATCCTCCGGCTGCTATGCGTTATACAGAAGTCCGTATGGGCAAGATTGCCGTGGAGATGCTTCGCGACATTGAAAAGGATACGGTCGATTTCATCCCGAACTATGATGAATCTTTGAAGGAGCCGACAGTCCTGCCTTCGAAGGTTCCAGCCCTTTTGATCAATGGTTCTGCTGGTATTGCCGTTGGGATGGCAACGAACATTCCGCCCCACAACCTTGGGGAAGTCGTGGATGCCTTGGTCATGCTTATCGATCATCCAGATGCAACCATCGAAGATCTTATGGGCGCCATCAAGGGACCGGACTTTCCAACAGGAGCCCAAATCCTTGGTGTCAGCGGTATTCGTCAGGCCTATACGACGGGCCGCGGGGTTGTCAAGGTCCGTGCCAAGGCTCATGTAGAGCCTATGCCCAAAAACAAGAACCGTATCGTCGTGACCGAGATCCTTATCAGGTCAATAAAGCCCGCCTCATTGAGAGTATTGCTCATTTGGTGCAGGATAAGACCTTGGAAGGCATTACGGACCTGCGCGATGAATCGGACCGGAAGGGTATGCGTATCGTGATTGAACTGCGCAGTGACATCATTCCGGAAATCATGCTCAATAAGCTCTATAAGCACACGCAGATGCAGGAATCCTTCGGAATCATCCAGCTGGCACTCGTCAAAGGTCATCCACGGATCTTGAATCTCAAGGAAATCCTCGTCTACTACTTGGAGCACCAAAAAGAAGTCATTACCCGCAAGACGCGGTATGAACTCAATAAAGCCAAGGAAAGGGCCCATATCCTGGCCGGACTCAAGATTGCCCTCGATCATCTTGATGAGGTTATTGCGACCATCCGCAGCAGTGCAACGGCCGAGATTGCCCGGGCTTCCTTGATTTCAAAGTTTGGCCTCAGCGAGAAACAGGCCCAGGCTATCCTGGATATGCGTCTCCAGCGCCTCACAGGTCTGGAACGCAAGAAAATCGAAGATGAATACACGGAAGTCATGGCGACCATTGCCTATCTCGAAAGTGTCCTTGCCGATGAGCATAAGATCATGGGGATTGCCAAGGATGATTTTCTTGATGTGAAGAAACGCTTCGGTGATCCCCGCCGCACCTCCATTGTGCCCGATGCTGGTGAAATTGATGCGGAAGATCTTATTGCCGAGGAAGATATTGTCATCACCATCAGCCACCAGAGCTATATCAAGCGTCAGGCTCTGACGAATTTCCGCAATCAGAACCGCGGCGGCCGAGGCGTCAAGGCGGGCAGCGGAAAAATTGTGAAAGAAGACAACAAAGTAACTGGCGACTTTTCTGAACATCTCCTCTTGGCCTCGACCCATGACAACATCCTCTTCTTTACGAACCAAGGACGTGTCTATCGTCAGAAAGGCTATGAAATTCCAGAAGCGGGCCGTCAGGCCAAGGGCACCTTTATCCGGAACCTCCTGCCCCTTGTGGAAAATGAGAAAATCACCGCGATTATTGCCGTTAAGACGGGAATCAGTGAAGATGAGAACAAATTCCTCTTTATGGCAACCAATAAGGGTGTCATAAAGAAGACAAGCGTCAGTGAATTCAAGACGGCACGTCGGGCAGGCCTTATTGCCATTAACCTGGATGATGATGAAGACCTCATCGATGTCAAGCTCACAAGCGGTCATCATGATATCCTGCTTGCTACGCGCGACGGCTATGCCATCCGCTTCAACGAATCTGATGTCCGTCCTATGGGACGCACAGCCCATGGCGTCCGCGGCATCACCTTGCGGCATCACGACGTATTGGTTTCCATGGATTCTTGTGAAGGTGATTCAGGAGAAGTCCTGACTGTCACGGAAGGGGGGCTGGGCAAGCGAACCGATATTTCCGAGTACCGGCTTCAGACACGCGGCGGAAAGGGCATCATTAACCTGAAGGTGACCAATAAGACGGGTGACATCGTCGGATCGAAACTCGTGAACGACCATCACGATATTCTCCTCATTTCCGCAGCCGGTATCATCATCCGCATGAAAGCCTCCGACATTTCAAGCTACAGTCGCAATGCTCAAGGAGTCAAGATGATGGATCTTGAAAAAGGAGACAAGGTCGCAGCCCTTGCCATTGTGGATACGGTCAGCGATGAAGAAAAGGAAACGGAGAACGCAAAATAATCCACAATTTCTGTGGATGGATTGTGGATAAGTTCCTCATCGTAGGGGTAGGAACAGATACCTACCCCTATATATAGGGGGGACTCCCTAGGGTTATCCACAGATTTTGTGGATAAGTCTTCTATTTTTGTGAAAACTTGTGTATATCTTTGTGCATAACATAGCGAGGTCGTGGAAAAATGGCAAATGCAAAAGCAGAGGCTTTTAAAAAATTCATTGAAAGTAAGGACAGCGGTGCTTTTGGTGTGGAAGAAATTCCCAAGGATGAGCTCCATACGGTTCTCTTCCATTCCCGGCTCAAAGCAGGGAACGTGGAATATCCATTCATTGTCACCGTGGATGACAGCGTTTTCGTAACGCTTCGAGTCCTCCTTGACCAGGCTGTTGTCAAAGGAGAAAAGCGGGCAGCTGTTTTGGAAGAAATGAATCGCCTCAACCATACGTATAAATCTTTTAAACACTATGTTGACCAAGGGGGCAGTATGGTCCTGGATGCCTGTCTCATCATGCCGGAAAAATGGAGGGATCCCTGATCTACAACATGCTGACTATGATGATGGAGCATTTGGAACATGTTGGGGACGGCATCCGGAAAGCAGCCGGTATCAAAACGCCTGAAGGGCCGGGACTTTCCATTGTAAAATAAGAAAAAAAGAGATGTGAAGAACGATCTGATGTGTACCCCAAAAACTGGACGCATATAAATTAGTTAAATGGCATTAGTGGATGTTTCCCGATATATTTCGGGAGGCATCCATTTTGTTTTTTTCTGAATCCTTTCCTTGTTGAAATAATGAATGTATTCTTTCACTGCTTTAGCAAATACCTTGAACGAGGTGTATTCTTTTTCGCTTCCGTAATACATTTCATTTTTCATCCGACCAAAAAAGGTCTCCATAATACTGTTGTCATAGCAGTTGCCCTTACGCGACATTGACTGTATAATTCCATGCTTTTTCAATTCACTTCTGTAATATTCATGCTGATACTGCATCCCTGATCCGAGTGCATAATTAAACCCTGTAAATTCCTGAATTTCTTAAAAGCTCGGTTCAGCATCCTTTTGATTTGGTTAAGATTAGGAATCATCGATAAATCATAGGAGATGATTTCGTTCGTATTCATATCCAGGATGGGGGAAAGGTAGCATTTTCCCCATGAGAAATGAAACTGTGTTACATCCGTTGTCCATTTCTGCAGTGGCCTGTCCGCTTTAAAGTTTCTCTGGATGATGTTGCCGGCCACTTTCCCGACTTCTCCTTTATACGAATGGTACTTTTCTTTCGGACGCTTGCCAAACAGCTTCAGGTCATGCATGATACGCTGCACCCGTTTGTGATTGATATGGAAGCCGCGGTTCACCAGCTCGTGACAAACGCGCCGAACACCATATCTCTGCTTATTTTCCTCGAATATGTGACAGATTGTTTCCGTAATTGATTTGTTTCTTTCTTCTACACGATCGGTACGCTTCAATTCATAGTAGTAGGTCGACTTCGCTAATCCCGAGAATTTTAACAGGTACTTTAACGGGTGTCCTTCCTGGCGGAGTTCCTGGATGATTGCTGCCTTTTTGCCTTGAGCTGCGCAGCCCATTTTTGTCGTCTCAAGGCGATTTGTTTTTTATTACAGCATTCTCCGCTTTTATGTAGGCGTTCTCTGCGCGCAGACGAATTAATTCTTCCCGTTCACTTTCATTTAATGGTTTGGGGCTCTTCGTATTTCTTTTCATGGGCTGATCCTTTCTATGCTGACCTTTCTTTTTACTTACGAGCCATTATCCCCCTCTTCTCTGTATTTACGAACCCATTGGTACAAAAGACTATAGCTCATACCATATTGACAGGCGACAGCCATCATTGACTGTCCGGCATTTACTTGTGAAACCAATTCAAGTTTCTCCTCTGGGACCATGCCTTGTAATGTGCTTTGTGACACAATGCTTCCGGTCCGCCAGCCTGTTCGATACGATTCCAAGTACGAATCTTGTTACGAAAATTTGCTGTTTTAATTCCTTTAGGTGTTTTTACCCACTTACCTTGACGATAAAGTTCTACACACATCAGCTTAAATTCAGTCGTATAACGCAAAATGTACCCTCCTTACTGGGTGTCCAGTAAAGAGGGTACATTTCAGATCATCTTCACATCTCTTTTTTCTCATAATGTTTTTTGACAGCGTCACCGATATACTCCCCGTATGTATCGGTCTTGCGGCTCCAACGTCCTTGGTGCTGCATGGCTCGTCATGTAGCCTGACGCGTCAAAGTTTGAAAGGTATTTGGTTTCTGCCGTTTCTTTTCTAAGGTCATATTCAGTCAGGGAAAGAAGTACTTTTGTTCCTGCCACGCTGCGGCGTAACTCCGTCTTTTCCCAGACTTCATAGCGTTCCGTTCCTGTTTTTCGAATGCTTTTTGGATTGATCCATTTCCTACCAAGCGGGGAATGGTCTTAACGAACGTCCAGGGACCGTTTAGCTGTGCATAATCTCGATAATACCTGGCGTGGGTCATTGTTGGTGTAAGGGCCGAAAGCGGTTGCCATGGACCGATTTTTCGGGTTCCTTTCCCTTTCTTTCCTGACGGCGTGACCGTAAATTTGCTCCGTGTGCGCCACTGTTTCAGGTGGAAGTCGTATTCATTGTGCATGACGGTTCCTGATATACTGCTATCTTTTGGCTGCCAGCGTTCGTAGACGCGGACGGTACGATCCTTATCAAGGAGTTTTAGGGACTCGACATGGAAGGAGAGGGTCCCCCTTTCATCCTTTTGAAGGACGCTCCAACGAGCCTCCGCAGGAAAGGTAACCCCTAAAATCAGGCAAAGGGCTGTACAGGCCATCAAATGCTTCATGGCGCACCTCCTTATGGTGATGGTTCCATTATAGCATGGAAAAAGGGGAAAACGCTAAAAGGAAGACGACAATCTGTGTTATAATCTTTCGCAAGGGAGCATTTTTCCCCAAGAAGAAAAAGGAGCGAATGACCGTGGAAATGTCCATATTGTCACGAAATGATAGAAGAAACGGCGCAGTATTGTCCCCATTGCGGCAAAGCCGTGATAAAAAGTAAAGCTGAAGTCACCCCTGAAAAAGAAAAAG
>ENA-OQHP01000272-OQHP01000272.1-human-gut-metagenome-genome-assembly--contig:-NODE-272-length-17318-cov-1.927637_pt1 | contig 17318 bp, 21 predicted proteins | sample MGYA00242563_ERZ504717 | MGnify/ENA primary metagenome ERZ504717 (study PRJEB26092, sample SAMD00036212) | human gut metagenome | host: Homo sapiens | study: EMG produced TPA metagenomics assembly of... | reverse complement strand
ATATATATAAATATAATAATACCAGTCAGTATAAATACTGATCGGTTTGAAGCGTAAAAAACGCAATTTTACTATCCTGCAAGGTCCGTTTCCGGAATGCCGCGGGTTTGCTTCCGAAATACCGTGAGTTTACTCCCGAAATGCCGTGTGTTTGTCATGAAACGCCCGGCATTTGTGTTTGAAATGCCTGGCATTTCAGGAGCAAACTCACGGCATTTTCTTTTTAAATAATTCACTTTTCAAAAACAAACTACAGGTTATTCATTTTTAGATATTTCGATTGACGCTATCTTTATTGTTAAATGGATTTTTTATTATTGATGCTCTGTTTTTTTACTTGATATTTCTAACCTGTATAGTTGTTGTTTTTATCCTATTCTTTTTATTTTCTTGTTTATTTCCCGTTGGGTCTATAATGGGAAGGGTTTATATTTGACATTATATTTTCATATTATTGTCATATTTTTGGTAAAAAAGGACTTTTTTACTGTATGCTATGCAGATTTTGTTCCGGGTCTTTATTTATGTGTATTTTATTTTATAATTTTATGCACTTATTTTAAAAAAACAGAAAACAGTTCAATAAAAACAATTGTAAGATATTTAATATTTTTCAGTATGACAATTAAAAGTGCAATCGGATTTCTATCCTTGTTTATCGTTCTTCAGGCTTGTGAAAGTAAATTTGCTGAATTGCCGCAGGGTAATCAGGCTACGGAAGCCACATTTACATCTGTCATAGATGACAGGGTGATGTCGAGAGCGGTCAATGCTTCATGGGAAGCGAATGATGTGATCGGTCTTTTTATGCTCGACAATGCCGATAAAAGTGTCCTTAAAACCAATGCGGCGTATGTCACTGCACGGGGTGACGGCAATTTCGTGGGAAAAGCGGGCAATGCCGTTTATTATCCGGAAGACGGAACAGCGGTGGATTTCATTGCTTATTATCCGTATGATGAGCAAGTGACGGACCATACCCGGTATGTCCTTGACGTGACAGACCAGAGCCGTCAGCAGGATATAGACCTGATGACAGCTGTTAACCTGACAGGCAGAACTGCGACCTCCCCTACCGGCAATCTTCAATTCCGCCATTTGCTGGCAAAACTGGTGCTGAATCTGAGCAGTGCCGACGGCAGTTCGCTAACGGGCATCAAAGCAACGGTGCAGCCACTGATAAGCAAGGCTACCATAGACTTCGAAAGAGAGTGATAACATTAGATGGGATGTTGAAGAAAAAGAAAAAGCTGTTTCCATGTGCGTCAATAAAGAGTGTACGCAGGCGGATGCTGTGCTGATACCGCAATCCTTTGAAGGAAAACTGAAAATTACATTATCTGTCAACGGGAAAGATAAGGAGATTGAAACAAATATAGCGGGAAATATTGAGGCAGGAGCAAGGTATACGCTTAATTTGAGAATCAGTAATACAGGGGGAAATACAACGGTAGACCCTGAAGCGCCTAAGTATGCCAAGTGGTTTGAGACACCGGTTATAACGAAAGCTGATTTGGAAAGAAGCGATTTGAAATATATAACACATTATATGAGAAACGGTTGGACTGATAAAACGGAAGTACTTCTCGTAACTTCAGTTTGTTTTACAGCCAAAAATTAAAGTTTGCCTATTGGGTGGCATATCCGCTGTATGCAAAGTGTATAGGTAAACAGAAGAGAACCGATGCGTGGAGATATGATGATATGATAGATAAATCTTGGCAGGTTAATCTTAAGTCCAGCTTCGGAGACGGTTATGACAGAGGACATCAGCTTCCGAGCGGTGATCGTACTTGTGACAAACCGACGAATGAGGATACTTTCTTCTTTACGAATGTTACTCCGCAGATTAGCAGTATGAATCAGGACATTTGGCAGAGACTTGAAGATAGGGTTCGGGACTGGAGTAAAGCTACGGATACATTGTTCGTAGTGACCGGTGCTGTGCCTCCCAAGAGTAATATACAGTATAAGAAAGGAATGGCGATACCCCAATATTATTTTAAGGCATTGGCTCGTAGGATAAGTGGGACTTATCATACCATAGCATTTGCCATAGACAATAGCGCTTCGGTTGCAAAGGGGAATTATATGGATTATGCTATTTCCGTCAGTGACTTGGAAAAGAACACCGGGTTTGAGTTCTTCCCGGGACTTGATGAGAGCACAAAGAGCCAATTGGATAAATCCAAATGGCAATAATCCTACTGTACAAAGGTACTCAATTAAGACAACATAAAAACAAAACCAATCTCAAAACAAATCATTATGAGAGTCAGTAATTTATTGATTATGGGCGCATTGTCAGCCTTGTTTTTACGGGATGTACTAACAATGATGACAATAGTGAATGGTTGGACAGTAACAGCGTTACTTTCAATTCCCGCATTGACGGCCTGCAGACCAAAGCTTCCAAAGACGTTGGAGCAATGGTGATGAGGTAGGTATCTTTATGACGACGCAAACTGCTGAATTTGCCAACAAGAAATATGTTGCATCGGACGGCGGTACGCTTACGGCTGCTCCGGGACAGACATTGAGGTATCCGGAAGAAGGAACGGCAAGTTTCATTGCTTATTATCCTTATTCCGCCTCTTTAAACGGTAAGACTTTAGCCGTGTCTGTAGATAATCAGGCAGACCCTGCAAAGTAGACTTGCTTTATTCTGATAATGCCAAGGCAATTGCTGCCGGAGAGGCTGTAGACCTGGCTTTCAAACATAAACTGAGTCAGATTGTGATTGCTGTCGGTAGCGATGAGACTCTTCCCGATATAAGCGGATTGAAAATCTCTCTTTCCGGAATGAATACACAAGCCGATTTTAATCTGGCTGACGGTACGCTGGCAGCTAAAGAGAGTAAAGCCAATATCGACATGAATGTCAGTGCCGATGGCACTACTGCTGAGGCGATTATCCTGCCTACCACTACACTGGATGGCATCAAGATGACATTCGTGCTGGACGGTAAGACTTTCGAATGGCCTGTTTCCGTAAATGGCGGTGCCGGTTTTGAGGCCGGATATAAATACACGTACACTGCTACTTTGTCCACGGAAAACGGTAAACCTGCCGTTACTATGGGCGGAGCAAGCATTGAATCGTGGACAGACCAGCCTGGTGGCGATATTAATGTGGACTTTGGTGAAGGTGGCGGTGAGCAGCCGGAAGGAGAAAAGGTGTTGTTGGATGAGAAGTTCGATAGCGGCATAGGAGCATTTACCATTGAGGATAAAACAAAACCGTCTGAATTGGATTATATATGGAAATTTGATAAAGGGACAACCGATAGCGGTAGTGAATACGCTTATATGAAAGCCAGTGCTTTTAAGAAGCCGACAAAATATGAATCAGAAAGTTGGTTAGTTTCTCCGGAAGTGGATTTGGCTGGTGCAACAACTATTACGTTTACTTTGAACATGCTATTAATAAAGCAGCTGGTGATGTTAAGGCTAACCATAAAGTTTATGCAAAAGAAGTAGGTGGAGAATGGCAAGAACTTACAGGCTTTATTTATCCGGCAGGAACTGAGTGGAACTTTATTGGTTCTGGAGATATTGATTTGTCTTCTTATAAAGGCAAAAGATACAGATTGGTTTCCAATATACAAGTACGGCAAGCTCTGCTGCTACATGGGAATTAAAGAATGTGAAGATAGTAGCTGATGGAGAAGGTGGAGGCACTGTTGAACCGGAGCCGGAACCGGAACCAGGTGAGAGTGATTTGTTTATTTCTGAATATGTGGAAGCTAAAGGAAATAATAAATATATAGAAGTTTATAATCCTACAAATGTAACAGTAGACCTTTCTGCATATTCTTTAAAACAAAACAATAATGGTAAGCCGGATTGGACTTATACATTAGCATTAAGTGGAACTTTAGAGCCTAAGACGGTAATTATATATAAACATCCTGAGGCTGATTTGTATGAAGGAGGAATTGCAGAAGATAATAAATTTGGAGTTACTAGTTTTAATGGAAATGATGCAGTAGGACTTTTTAAAGAAGATGTTCTTATAGACTTAATTGGATATTTTCAAAAAGGCGATGATTACGCTAAAGATATTATTCTTCGTAGAAAAGCAACTATAACAGCTCCTTCTGCTACTTATAATCCGGAAGAATGGGAGTCCATTAAGATTGCCGGTACTGCTGAAGATGTCAGTGGTTTAGGCTCCCATACTATGAACTGAATATACTCAGAATCTTATTATAGTAACTGATGCTACTGATATAATCCGATTTTGATTATTGTTATTTTGCGGGTGTATCGAAACTCTGATTAATATGTTATAAGCTTCGCTTAGACTATTTCAGTAAGAATAGTCAGTCATTCAGAAAAGCGTAGCGACGAAGAATTTCTTATCTTAATACAAGAAGATAGAATCTTCACTCCATTCAGAATGATAGGATATAAGGTTTATCAGACTTTCGGCACACCCACAAATTATGATTTAAATCACTCATTATTATACCCCAATTAACGTATGAAACTAAAATTACTGTTCTTCATTACATTCTTCTTCCCCTGTCTCGCCTTTGCTCAAAGTGCAGGTACGGTGAAAGGCAGTGTAGTCGGAGCAGTGAGCAATGAGCCTGTACCCGGAGTCATCGTCACTCTGACCGGGCAGGACAGACAGGTTACTACCGATGCAAACGGTAATTTCATTCTCCGTAATTTGCAGCCGGGAAGCCATGTCATACAGCTCAACTCCGTATTGATTACTCCGAAGAGTGTAACCATTGAAGTGGAAAAACTGGGCGTTACAGAACTCGAGCCCATTAAGGTGACCGAGCTGAATGCCACCGAAGACATCTCCATGATTGGCGTGATAGACGCAGGCATGGTGGATGACGATGTGGAGAACGCTTCGCAGGATGTGAGCTCCACCGTAATCCTCTCTAACGATGTCTTTCTGAACCGCGCCGCTTACCAGTTGTCGCCCGCCCGTTTCTCGCCGCGCGGCTATACCGGTTCGCAGGAACTGAAATACATCAACGGCGTGGAGTTTAATGACCAGAACCGCGGAGTGTTTAATTATGCCTCTGTTGGAGCATTGAATGACATGACCCGCAACGGTGACGTAACCAACTTCACCGCACCCTCTACCTTTACTTTCGGAGCACTGGGCGGTGCCGAAAATATAAATATGCGTGCATCGTCCTATACTCCCGGCGGCAAGGCTACCGTGAGCTATACCAACCGTAACTACTACCTGCGGGGCATGTTTACCTATTCCACCGGACTCAACGAGAAAGGATGGGCGTTTACCGCATCGGCAGGTGGCCGCTATTCGCATGAGGGAAACATAGACGGTACGTTTTACAACAACCTGGCTCTTGCTTTCTCTGCCGAGAAGCAGTGGCAGGGCGGCAAGCACAGCCTTTCGATGACCGCTTTCGTATCGCCCGTACAGCGCGGACAGCAAGGTAACTCATACCGTGAGGTCTACGAGCTGACCGACAACTACCTTTACAATCCTAATTGGGGATACCAGAACGGCAAGAAACGCAATGCGAAAGTAGTGACCGCATTCGACCCGACCGCCGTTATCTCGCATATCTGGAAGATAGACGATACTACAACGCTCACCACCGGTGTGGGTGCGCATTATGCACGCTATGGCAATACGGCGCTGAACTGGTATAACGCTCCCGACCCGCGTCCCGACTACTATCGCTACCTGCCCTCTTATTTTGAAGACGAGGATATGCAGATGCAGTACCGTGACTTATGGCGTAGCGGACGTCCCGATTTCACCCAGATAAACTGGGACAACCTTTATCTGGCCAATGCCAATAACCTGCGTGCCGGTAACGGTGCTGCCGTATATATGGTGGAAGAGCGCCGCAGCGACCTGTTGGAGACCTCGTTCAACTCCACACTGAACAAGCAGTTTAACCGTCATCTGGGTTTGACGGCGGGAGTAGGGGCGCGCTTTACGCAGTCGCGCCAGTTCAAGACGGTAGACGACCTGCTGGGCAGCAACTATGTGCTGGATATCGATAAGTTTGCCGAACGCGATTTTTCGGGCGACCACGACAAGTTGCAGAACGACTTGAACCGTCCGGACCGTAAAGTGTATAAGGACGGTATCTTCGGTTATAATTTCAATCTGAACATCTACTCGGCAAATGCCTGGGCGGTGAACCGCTATACTTCGCGGCACTGGGACTACTACTATGGAGCCAAGCTGACTTATACCAATTCCGCCGCGACGGAAAGATGCGCAACGGACGTTATCCGGACAGTTCCTACGGCAAGGGTATCCGTCATCAGTTTACCGATATTACCGTAAAGGGCGGTCTCACTTATAAGTTTAACGGACGCCATATGCTGACCGCCAACATCAGTTACGGCAGCGAAGCTCCGCTGCCCAATGAGGCGTATATCTCACCCCGTATCACCGACCGCACAATCGACAACATGAAGAGCGGACGCATCTTCAGCGCCGACCTCAACTATGTATTCTCCATGCCCCAACTGGCTGGACGTATCGGTGTTTCCAAACCAATTTCTACGACCAGATGGAGCGTAACAGTTATTACGACGGCATAGAGGGCACATTCATCAATCACGTGTTGTACGGTGTAAACCGCATTCACCGCGGACTGGAACTGGGGGCTACCTACAAGTTGGACGACCATTGGAGCTTCGACCTTGCAGGAACCATTTCCGAATATTATTACAGCAATAACCCCGACGGTGTGAAGCACTCCGAAAACGGTAAGATAACGGATCAGGAAAAGGTGTACATGAAAGATGTTTATGTGGGTGGAATGCCGCAGTTTGCCGGCACTTTCGGTGTGCGTTACTTTGTGAACTACTGGTTCCTGGGAGCCAATGTCAACGGTTTTGCCCGCAATTATATCGAGGTTGCACCGTTGCGCCGCCTGTCGTCCAACTATGCTTCCGTCAATCCCTACAATCCGGAACAGATGGAGGCTTACCGTACACTGACTACGCAGGAACGTTTTCCGGCAGCTTATACGGTGGACATTTCGGTGGGTAAGATATTCTATCTGCCCGGACGCCAGTCTGTCAACTTCAACCTTTCGGTAAACAACCTGCTGAACAAGAAGGATATATGTACGGGCGGCTATGAACAGGGCCGTTCCGACCTGAGCTATCCTACGCGTTTTGGCGGCAAGTATTACTATATGCAGGGACTGAATTGTTTCCTCAACGTAAGTTATCGTTTTTAACCAATCCTATATAATCAGAAAAATTATAAGAATATGAAACTTTTCAATAGAATCAGCTTATTGCTTATCTCTTCTCTTGTGTTCGCAGCCTGCGAGCGCGATTATGATGCGCCGCCTTTGAACGAGCCAAGTATGATGGTCCGGCAGCCAATACCACGATAGAGGAACTGCGTGCTATGGGGGCAACAGTAGGAGAGGATGCTCCCTATACCATTGGCGAGGAAAAAGTGATGAAAGCCGTTATCACTGCCAATGACGAGTCGGGAAATATCTTCAAGAAGATTTATTTGCAGGACGAAACCGGCGCCATCGAAATGGAAGTGGACCAGAACAGCGTGTATAATTACTATCCCGTAGCAGACGGTTTATATCGACCTGAAAGGATTGAGCCTTTCCATGTATGGCGATGAGTTGCAACTGGGACACCCCGACGGGTATCTTTACCGTACACCGTGGGAAGAGTTTCAGGCACACGTGAAGAAAGACAGTTGGGCAAATCCGGAGAATGTGACTCCGCTTGTAATAGATGATATCAGCAAGGTGAATGCCGATGTGAACGGCTATAAGTTCAAATTGGTGAAATTTACCGGCGTAACATTCCAAAATGGCGGAAAAGGCACTTTTGCTCCGGAGGATGACTATGGGGAAGAGAACATAGAGGATAGCCACGGGAATGTCATTATGATACGCACCAGCTCGTATGCCAACTTTGCAGCCAATCAGCTGCCGAAAGGAAAAGGAAGCGTAACCGGTATCCTGGGACGTTTCAAAGGAGGCTGGCAACTTACGGTAAGAAGTGCGGATGATGTGGCGGACTTACGGAAACTCCGGGGGGAGATGAGACGCCGGAACAGCCGGAGGAGATGGTGACAATCCTTGAAGAGTCTTTTGGCAAGGAGAGCGGGCAAGGTGCATTTACCATAGAGGATGTCCAGCTTCCGCAGGGAAGTGATCATGTGTGGAAAGCGTCTAACTATAATGAAACTTATTATATGATGGCAAGCGCCTATGTTAATGACGCTAATCAAGACTCTGAAAGCCGTCTTGTTTCTCCTGTACTTGATTTGACAGGCAAAAATAGTGTAATCTGACTTTCGACCACACCTTTAAAACATTTGCTGCCGATACGCATTTGGAAGATTTGAAACTGGAAGTAAGAGAAGAAGGGGGAGACGTATGGACAGAAGTCGGCATTCCTACCTATCTACAGGGAAAGATAATAAGTTCGTTGCTTCCGGTGATATTAAATTGGATACTTATACAGGTAAGAAAATTCAATTTGCGTTCCATTATAAGAGTTCGACGGCTAATGCTTTGAGGTGGCAGATACAAAATGTAAAAGTAACAGCGGTTACCGGTGGCAACTACCGGTAACGGCGGAACAGTTATCGAACCTACTCCTACCGGTAATTAAAAAATTGCGCTTTATGAACAGACGACTCATATTGTCAGCTTTTTGGTATTATGCCTGTCCACCGGCTTGCTCGCACAGGGCAAGCTGGGTGTATATGCTGCCGCCTTTTATAATCTGGAGAATCTGTGGGATACGGAAGACAATCCGGATAATCCGGGCGATGATGACTTTACTCCGGGCGGTAAGTACGAATGGACACAGGTCAAATACGAACAGAAATTGCAGAATGTTGCCAAAGTGATTTCACAATTGGCGCGTGACTATTGTCCTGCCGGACCTGCCATTATCGGCATCTCCGAAGTAGAAAACAAAAAAGTCCTGGAGGACCTGGTAAAGACAGAGCCTATCGCCTCATTGGGCTACCGGATAGTGCATTTCGAGAGTCCCGACCACCGTGCATCGATGTGGCTGCCCTTTACAATCCGCGACTGTTTACTTTTGTGTCTGCACGTACTTATCCGTTTGACAAGCCCGACATGCCGGGCTATAAAACACGCGACCAGCTTTTGGTGAGCGGTATACTGGCAGGAGAGCCTTTTCACATGATTGTAAACCATTGGCCGTCACGCTATGGCGGTTCCAAATCATCACCCTTGCGCGAGTTTGCAGCCGGCATCACCCGCCATATAGCCGACTCGCTGCATGCCGATAACCCGCAGGCAAAGGTGATAATTGTAGGCGACATGAATGACGACCCCGATAACAAGAGTTGCAGCCAAGTGCTGGGAGCTGTGAAGAGCATCAGGGAAGTGAAGCCCGGCGGTTATTATAATGCTACCTGGAAGCTCTTTGAGCAAGGCATCGGTTCGCTCTGTTACCAGAATCGGTGGAACTTGTTCGACCAGCAGATTGTTTCGGGTAATCTGATAGGAAAGGACCGCAGTACATTGAAGTTTTGGAAATCGGAAGTCTTTAACCGTCCGTTCCTTATCCAGCAGGAAGGAAAGTATAAAGGCTATCCGTTGCGCACTTCTCCGGAACTACTTTCCAGAACGGATACAGTGACCATTTGCCTACTTTGACTTATTTTGTAAAAGAACTCTGAGTAAGGTACAAAGACGGGGAGTACGAACCTCACGGACGTACTCCCCTTATTAATGTATTGTTAACTTTAATTTTTCATTATTCTGCCATTGTCAGTAGGTTTACCGTGTGGTATATGCGGTTGCTTTTGTAGGCTACCGGCATATTCTCCGCATTCATTTCGTACACGCTCTTTCTCACATCTTTATCATAAGACTGATGCTTTTCGTTCCAGCGGGCGTAGGATAAGGTGATTTCATTGTCGGCATACTGATAGGACATCCTGAAATAAGGCATCCATTTTTCTTTGACGCTGTCCCATTTGGAGGCGGTTTTATTTGTCAGGCGGTTTTCGTCATCGTATGTAAATTCATAACGCATGTGGTTGTAGAGGTAAGTTCCGCTTTGTCTGAAGATGGTTTTTGCCACTATCAGGTCATTCTGTACTTCCTCATTGGTAATGAATCTGTCCTGGGCTTTGACTTCTGAGTTCATGATACTTACGATAACCATTGCTACGAATGCGACTGCTTTGAATAAATTTGTAGTTTTCATAATCTTTATTTTTTTATTGTTACTATTCCTGTTTTACCGTTAGACGCGACTGCCGATATAAAAAGTTGCTTTTTCCGTCTTTTTTCTCGAACGTCTTCGCATTATAAAAGTCAATAACCGTGCCAATAGATTAACTATTTGATTAACAGTGTATTTCTTATTTTCATCTCTGTTCATTATCGGACAGTTGTCCGCCTAAGAACGGACACAAAGGTGATAACCGGTCCGTTTTGTGAAGAAAACCTGAGTTGGGATTTCTCTGTCTTTTCAATATCGGGTTGCAGTAGGGCGGACTTTTATTTCATGTTAATATTAAATCTCCTTAATGAAAGCCTTGTAAATCACTTTTTATTTGTTATTTTGCACCAAATTTAGGATTAATGCGGTCTGTCCGTTTCAGGCTGCATTTCCTTATCGGTAAACGTTCGATGAATAAACTCACTATAAAGCTTGTCCGGTATGTGGAGGAACGCATTTGGAGCGTACCTTGACCTGCATAGACCATTATGCTTCGGGCGAGGCATTCCATTTGTGCCGTTGCGGGATTGCGGTTTTATCTTTACTCAGGATTTTCCTGTGGAAGCGGAAATCGGACGCTATTACGAAACTCCCGATTATATTTCCCACTCGGATACGAAAAAAGGAGCGATGAACTCCGTATACCACCGTGTACGCAGTTATATGCTGAAGCGGAAAGCACGTCTGGTAGCGCATGAAGCGCATCGCAAGACGGGGCGTCTGTTGGATATAGGTACGGGTACCGGTTACTTTGCCGATACGATGAACCGTGCCGGCTGGCAGGTGGAAGCCGTTGAAAAGAATGCCGGAGCGCGTGTGTTTGCCAAAGAACATTTCGGATTGGAAGTGAAGCCGGATACTGCTTTGAAGGATTTTGAGCCGGGGAGCTTCGATGTCATCACGTTGTGGCATGTAATGGAGCATCTTGAAGCATTGAACGGGACTTGGGAGACCTTGAACTCGTTGCTGACGGATAAAGGTGTGCTGATAGTGGCCGTACCCAAACTGTTCTTCATATGATGCCAGAAGTACGGTGCATATTGGGCTGCCTACGATGTTCCCCGTCATTTGTGGCATTTCACTCCCGCCACTATCCAGAAATTAGGCTCCAGACACGGCTTTATTCTGGCAGAGCGGCATCCCATGCCGTTTGACGCGTTTTACGTGTCTATGTTGACGGAGAAGAACATGCGCCGTTCGTGCCCGTTTCTGCGAGGCATGGTTGTCGGTACGCTGGCATGGTTCCATGCGTTGGTAAGGAAAGAACGCAGCAGCTCCATGATTTACGTATTCCGTAAGAAAAAGAGCGAAAAAACGGTAGAGTGATAAATGTGAGAAGGGATTGAAATGAATAAGAAAGCTAAAAACAAGTCTGTGCCCTGTTTTGATATGCAGTTCATCACATCCAGCATAAGCACTACGTTGGTGTTGCTGCTGCTGGGGTTGGTGGTGTTCTTTGTATTGGGCGCTCACAACCTTTCCGTATACGTAAAGGAGAATATCAACTTCTCCATTCTCATCAGCGACGACATGAAGGAGAGCGATATACTGAAGTTGCAGAAAAAACTGGATAAAGAACCGTTTGTGAAGGAAACGGAGTATATCTCCAAAAAGCAGGCGCTCCGCGAGCAGACCGAGGCAATGGGAACAGACCCGCAGGAGTTTCTCGCTATAACCCTTTTACGGCGTCCATTGAAATTAAACTGCATTCCGGTTACGCCAATTCGGACAGCATCGCCAAGATAGAGAAGAAAATCAGGAAGAATACGGATATACAGGAGGTGCTTTATCAGAAAGACCTGATTGATGCGGTGAATGAGAACATCCGCAATATCAGTCTGATGTTGCTGGGGCTGGCAGTCATTCTGACTTTCATCTCTTTTGCCTTGATAAACAATACAATCCGCCTGACCATTTACTCCAAACGGTTCCTTATCCATACGATGAAGCTGGTGGGGGCAAGCTGGGGCTTCATCAGGCGTCCGTTCCTGCGGCGCAACTTCCGGATAGGCGTATTGTCGGCTGTCATTGCCGATGCCATTTTGTGGGGAGCCGCCTATTGGCTGGTTTCTTACGAACCGGAACTGATCAGGGTTATCACTCCGGAAGTGATGCTGCTGGTGTCTGTTTCCGTACTGGTGTTCGGAGTGCTTATTACCTGGTTGTGTGCATTGCTTTCCATCAACAAATATCTGAAAATGAAGGCAAGCACCCTGTATTACATATAACACTGCTTTCCGAAAGGTAAAGTTTCAGATAGTAAATAGTAAATCGTTAAATAGTAAATAAACAGATGAGTAAACAGAAGTTCGCTTTCGACAAGACCAATTTTATTTTGCTTGCTGTCGGCATGGCGGTAGTGATACTTGGTTTTATTTTAATGACCGGTCCCGTATCCACACCGACACACTTTGAGCCGGATATCTTTAGTGTAAGACGCATTAAAGTGGCGCCGCTGGTATGCCTGCTGGGGTTTGTCTTTATGATATATGCAGTATTACGTAAACCGAAAACAGAAGATAAAACAGAAGAATAACTATGGGAGATTTGAGTACGCTTGAAGTGATTATTATCGCTATTGTAGAGGGACTGACGGAATTTTTGCCGGTTTCTTCTACGGGACACATGATTATTACACAAAATCTGTTGGGCATAGAGAGCACGGAATTTGTGAAAGCCTTTACGGTAATCATACAGTTCGGTGCAATCCTTTCGGTGGTCTGGCTGTATTGGAAACGTTTCTTCCGTCTGAACCATACTCCGGTTCCGGCAGGTACTTCCGCGCTGAAACGCTTCCTGCATAAGTTTGATTTTTACTGGAAACTGCTGGTGGCGTTCGTTCCGGCGGCTGTGCTGGGATTTCTGTTCAGCGACAAGGTCGACGAAATGCTGGAGAGCGTGACTGTGGTGGCTGTGATGCTCGTGATTGGCGGTGTGTTCATGCTGTTCTGTGACAAGATATTCTCGAAAACAGTGAGGATACCGTTCTGACGGAGAAGAAAGCCTTTAATATCGGTCTGTTCCAGTGTATTGCGATGATACCGGGCGTGTCCCGTTCCATGGCAACGATTGTCGGCGGTATGGTACAGAAGATGACGCGTAAGGCTGCGGCCGAGTTCTCTTTCTTCCTGGCTGTTCCCACGATGTTTGCAGCTACGGTGTATAAGATGCTGAAACTCTTTCTGGACGGAGGAACGGAGATTATCATGAATAATCTGCCGGCGCTGATAATAGGCAATGTGGTGGCATTTGTGGTGGCTTTGCTTGCTATCAAGCTCTTCATCAGCTTTGTAACGAAATATGGTTTCAAGGCATTCGGATGGTATCGTATCATCGTCGGAGGAATCATTCTTCTGCTGTTGTTTACGGGACACAATTTAGAGGTGGTGTGATGATGGATTTTAAAGAGGGAGAAGTTCTGTATTTCAATAAACCGCTGGGGTGGACATCGTTCAAGGTCGTAGGGCATGCGCGTTACCACATTTGCCGGCGGATGAAGGTAAAGAAGTTGAAAGTAGGCCATGCCGGTACACTCGACCCGCTTGCCACGGGCGTGATGATAGTATGTACGGGCAAGGCGACAAAGCGGATTGAGGAGTTCCAGTATCATACCAAGGAGTATATCGCCACCATTCGGTTGGGCGCTACCACCCCTTCCTATGATTTGGAGCACGAGATAGACGCTACCTATCCTACGGAGCATATCACGCGGGAGCTGGTGGAGGAGACATTGAAGAAGTTCACAGGCGAGATACAGCAGGTGCCGCCTGCTTTTTCGGCTTGTATGGTGAACGGCAAGCGCGCCTACGACCTTGCCCGCAAAGGTGAGGAGGTAGAGCTGAAACCCAAGTTGCTGGTGATTGACGAGATTGAACTGCTGAAATGCAACCTGCCGGAAATAAAAGTCCGGGTAGTATGCAGCAAAGGCACTTACATCCGCGCCCTGGCACGCGACATCGGTGAAGCGCTGCATAGCGGCGCTCATCTCACGGCCCTGGAACGTACCCGTGTGGGGGATGTCCGCATAGAAGACTGTCTGAATCCGCTTGATTTCAAAGAGTGGATAGACGGGCAGGATTTAGTTATGAGTGATGGGTTATAAGTTATTTGCTACGAAGGAGCATACTGCTGGATAACTCATGCCATTTATGACTAAAAAATATACTGAAATAAACAATAAATAACTTATAACTCATAACTGATTATGAAACTGTCGCAATTTAAGTTTAAACTTCCTGAAGAGAAGATTGCCTTACATCCTACAAGGTATAGAGATGAGTCGCGCCTGATGGTACTGCACAGAAAGACGGGCGAAATCGAACACCGTATGTTCAAGGATATTTTGGATTATTTCGATGATAAGGATGTATTTATCTTTAATGATACGAAGGTGTTTCCTGCCCGGCTGTACGGCAACAAGGAAAAGACCGGTGCACGTATCGAGGTATTTCTGTTGCGTGAGTTGAATGAGGAGTTGCGCTTGTGGGACGTGCTGGTAGATCCTGCCCGCAAAATCCGTATCGGCAACAAACTCTATTTCGGTGAAGATGACTCTATGGTAGCCGAGGTGATTGACAATACCACTTCGCGCGGACGTACCCTTCGTTTTCTGTATGACGGGCCGCACGACGAGTTCAAGAAGGCATTGTACGCCTTGGGCGAGACGCCGCTGCCGCACAGCATCATCAACCGTCCCGTGGAACCGGAGGATTCGGAACGTTTCCAGTCTATTTTTGCCCGCAACGAAGGTGCTGTAACGGCTCCTACGGCAAGCCTGCATTTCAGCCGCGAGCTGATGAAGCGCATGGAGATTAAGGGAATTGACTTTGCCTATATTACATTGCATGCCGGTTTGGGCAACTTCCGCGACATCGATGTAGAGGACCTTACCAAGCATAAGACGGATTCCGAGCAGATGATTGTTACGGAAGAAGCCGTAAAGGTTGTAAACCGTGCCAAGGATTTGAACAGGCAGGTGTGTGCCGTAGTACTACGGTGATGCGTGCAATAGAGAGTACCGTCAGCACAGACGGCCATTTGAAGGAATATGAAGGCTGGACGAATAAGTTCATCTTCCCGCCGTATGACTTTACGGTGGCCAATGCGATGGTATCCAATTTCCACATGCCGCTTTCCACGCTGCTGATGATTGTTGCCGCTTTCGGCGGTTACGAGCAGGTGATGGAAGCCTATAACGTGGCATTGAAAGAAGATTACCGTTTTGGTACTTATGGAGATGCGATGTTGATAACAGACAGGTAAAATAGCGGTTGGGGATTAGCGGTTAGTGTTTAATGATTAGTGATTAGCACTATGCAGGCAGGTTGCGTTATTACGCCGCAGGGCACTAATCGCTAATCACTGAACACTGATCACTAAACTTAAATGATGTACGTTTACTTTGGCTTAGGAACTAATCTCGGCGACAAGGAGCAGAATCTCCGCCTCGCTGTCCGGAAAATAGAAGAGCGGGTAGGGAAAGTCGTTTCCCTGTCCGCTTTTTATGCTACTGCTCCGTGGGGATTTTCTTCGGAGCATACGTTTCTGAATGCGGCGGCCTGCGTGGAAACGCTTCTTCCGCCTTTGTCCGTGCTTCATCTCACCCAGGAGATAGAACGCGAGATAGGGCGTACGCATAAGTCTGTAGGTGGGGTCTATAGCGATCGGGTGATTGATATCGACCTGCTTTTATACGATGACCGGGTGCTGGATACTCCCGAATTGAAGCTGCCTCACCCGCTGATGCACGAACGCCGCTTTGTGATGGAGCCGTTGGCGGAGATTGCACCGGACCTGGTGCATCCGATATTAAAGAAAAAAGATGCGGGAGTTGTTGTAAAAAATAGTATCTTTTGTTTCCGTGCATAAATAAGTTTGCTTCATGTTCAGATATTTCGGCTTTTCATACTGTTTCCTTTTGTTTTATTCCGGTTTGGCGGCCGCGGATAAGACTGATGACGATGCCTTGCTGTTGCAGCTGGATAAGATGATGAGCAGGAGGTCTATCAGGAGAAGGTGGAAAAGGAGATTACAGAGCTCCGCAAGATGCTGGATTATGTGGGAGACGATAAAGCTAAGTTTGATATTCTGGGCGATTTGTTTGTTATGTACCGCTCCTTTAAGTCGATACGGCGCTGATTGTAGCGGAGCAAAGGCTGCAATTGGCAGACAGGTTGGGTGAAGAGTATGTTAATCAAGGATTAATGAACCTGGCCGACGCTTTGAATAAGATAGGAAAACATGAAAATGCGTTGAGTGTTCTTGACAGGGTGAAAAGAACCGGGGCGGTACGGAAGGATACTTACTTTTATTATCTGTATCATACTACCTATCTGTCCTGCTATAATGATGAAACGGAGGCTTCCAGGAAGCGGTTGTTTATGCGGCAGATAAAGGCTTATAAAGATACTTTGATAGCTATCAGCGACCCTAATACGGCCAGTTATGTGACCAATCAGTGCGGTCGCCTGGGTTTGCAGGGAAAATGGGATGAGGCTATCCGGATACTGACCGGATATTATGAACACTGTACGGATACGAACCCCGACAAGGCGAGGTGGAATATCTGTTGGCGGAATTATATTTGGGCAAACGTGACATACAGCAGGCAAAGCACTTCCTTATCCGGGCTTCCATTACCGACATAGCGAATGCCAAGAAAGTATATATGTCTTTGCAGCAATTGGCAATCCTGCTTTTTCAGGAAGGAGACATTGCAAGAGCCTATAATTATATCTCCTGTTCACTGGAAGATGTGCAAAGGGAGTGGATCGATATGACACTGCATCTGTATCAGACCCAAGTGGAGCTAAAGCCGGGGGCAAAGGATTTCTGGAATTTTTAAAACAGGAGCAGATCCTGATGGGAATTGCTACGAGCATGCAAAGGAGCTGGCTCTTGCCGCTCTGGACGCGCTTGCAGATCCGGGAGTATTTTCTTCTGTACGCACCGGATGTGAAGTGAAAAAGGAAGCCTGCACCGGATGTTTATCTGAAGTGGCAGAGGACCTCGGTGTACAGCCGGAAGAGTGTCTGGTATTTGAAGATGTTCCAAAGGGGATCGAAGCCGGGCGCAATGCGGGAATGACAGTGTGTGCAGTGGAT
>ENA-OQHP01000271-OQHP01000271.1-human-gut-metagenome-genome-assembly--contig:-NODE-271-length-17328-cov-3.328295_pt1 | contig 17328 bp, 19 predicted proteins | sample MGYA00242563_ERZ504717 | MGnify/ENA primary metagenome ERZ504717 (study PRJEB26092, sample SAMD00036212) | human gut metagenome | host: Homo sapiens | study: EMG produced TPA metagenomics assembly of... | reverse complement strand
AACAGGAAACAATTTTAGCAATCGGAGTGAAGATACGGACACTTTAAAGAGTTAACAACTGTAAGTAATATCCTGCTAAAAGTGGGATATATTAAATTACATAAAATGAGGTGTGTAAATTTGCAAGGTACATTTTATAATATATAGTCAAAATATATTTAAAACAAAAATGAAGTAAACACTTTATTTCAGTAGAATAAAGGTAGAAAATTATTTCTTTTATACTTCTCAAACAATTTATATAGCAGAAAAGCAGGTAAAGCGAAGAAATACTTTTGTGTTGATTGTCAGTTATTTACATAAATAATTAGTTCCGCAAAGACTTTGGTAGTTTCCTTTATCGGAATGGCTACACAAGAAGTGCCAGTTAAAGCAAACTTGAATATTGTATTAAAGTCTGATACAGAACAGCTTGAAGAGGTAATGGTGGTGGCTTATGGTACAGCGAAAAAATCTGCATTTACAGGTTCGGCTGCTACTATAAAAAATGAAAAAATAGCGACGAGACAAACTTCAAATGTGACAAATGCTTTGGCGGGTCAAGTAGCCGGAGTACAAACTACGAGTAATAATGGTCAGCCGGGCAAAGATGCTGAAGTGCGTATTCGTGGTATTGGATCTATATCGGCTAGTAACAAGCTTTGTATGTGGTAGATGGAGTTCCGTATGATGGTGAAATTTCTGCTATCAGTACTTCTGATATAGAATCAATGACAGTGTTGAAAGATGCTGCTTCTAACGCTCTGTATGGTGCACGTGGTGCCAATGGTGTAATCTTGATTACTACCAAGCGTGGTAAGAGTGGGGAAGCCCGTGTCACTTTTGACGCTAAATGGGGTGTAAATAAACGTGGAGTACCTAATTATGAAACAATTACGGATCCGGCTACATTCTATGAATTAAACTATTCTTCTATTTATAATGCCGATTTGAAAGGATATGCGGCAGCCGGAGATTTGGCTAAAGCTAATGCGTACGCTAATCAAGCGATGCTTTCTTCTACATATTTGGGATATCAGGTGTATTCCATTCCTCAAGGACAGCAACTGATCGGTATGGATGGCAAATTGAATCCTAATGCGACATTAGGTTATTCTGATGGTACATATTATTATACTCCGGATAATTGGTCGGATGAAATTTTTGAAAATAACCTGCGTCAAGAGTATAATTTAAGTATCAGCGGTGCGACTGAAAAAATGAATTATTATATGTCGGCCGGCTATTTGGATGATAAGGGAATTGTTCCTAACTCTGGTTTCCAACGTTATTCTGCACGTTTGAAAGCTGACTATCAAGTGAAGCCTTGGTTGAAGATGGAAGGAAATGTATCATTTACTCATTATGATAGCCGTGAACAGGATACTGAGGGTGGTACATCAAATGCAAACATCTTTTATGCATCAAATATTATGGGAGCCATTTATCCTATGTATGTTCGTGATGCACAGGGTAATATTATGGTAGATAATCGAGGTTTCCTTCGTTATGATTATGGAAAGCCAGGACAAGATTCAATGTAGCCGTAATACGATTCCTAATGCAAATCCGTTGGCAAGTTATATGCTGGATAAAATGAAATATTCGGGTGATGTGGTTAGTGGAAAATGGTCTGCTGATATTGATATTTGGAATGGAATCAAGGCAAAAGTGAATATAGGTGTTGATGTAAATAATGTGCGTGCTACAGAGATGGTTAACCCCTTCTACGGACAGTATTCTGAAACTAGTGGAGTCGGAGGTTTGATCAGTGTATCTAGTGAGCGTACATTTAGTGTAAATCAGCAGTATTTATTGACATACAACAAAACATTTAATGATGTTCATAATGTGGATATTTTGGCCGGACATGAAAGTTATGACTATAAATATCAATATTTGTACGGACAACGTGAGAAATTGTATGATCCGAATGTTCCTGAATTAGGCAATGGTATTATGAACCAGAGCAATAATTCATATTCTCGTAATTATGCAACAGAAGGATGGCTGTTCCGTGCACAATATGACTATGATGGACGGTATTTTGTTTCAGCTTCTTTCCGTCGTGATGCTTCTTCTTGTTTTCACCCGGATAATCGTTGGGGTAACTTCTGGTCTGTAGGAGCTGGATGGTTATTAAGCAAAGAGAAATTCTTGGAAAACCAGTCTTGGATTGATATGTTGAAATTTAAAATCAGCTATGGTTTGCAAGGTAATGATAACTTGATGTTCCAAGGTGGTTTGTACCGTAACTACTATCCGTATCAAGACCAGTATACATTGGCAAACAGTAATGGCGATTTTTCAACTTCTCTATATTATAAAGGTAATAAGGAAATTACTTGGGAAACTTCACACAGCTTTAATACTGGATTTGATTTCGCTTTTTGGGGTGGTAAGTTAGGTGGTTCTGTTGAGTACTTCTCACGTAAAACAACCGATATGCTTTATTTCAAACCGGTAGCAGCTTCAATGGGTTATTCCCGTTTTCCTGAGAATGTGGGTTCAATGGTAAACCGTGGGGTTGAATTGGACTTGTATTCCAATATAATTGAAAACAAGAATTTTTCCTGGAATGTAAACTTTAATCTTACACATTTTAAGAATAAAGTCTTGGAATTATCTCCAGAACTGAATGGACAATTGATTGACGGTGCTCGGATTTATCGTGAAGATGAGTCTATGTACCAGCTTTATTTACCTAAATATGTAGGTGTGGATTCTGAAACAGGAGAGAGTCTGTGGGCGCTGGTGACTCCGGATGAGAATGGTAATACAGTTACGAAATCTTATTCTGTCGCTTCTGAAAACAGATTCGCATCAGGTGACATTTTACCTAAGTTTATGGTGGTTTTGGAACAAGTGTCACAGCCTATGGCTTTGATCTCTCTGTTTCGTTTGCATATCAGCTTGGTGGACGTATTCTGGACTATACTTATCAAGGATTAATGGATGTGGCAGCCACGGGTAGTGCTTTGCATAAAGATATGTTAAAAGCATGGACTCCTGAAAATAAAAATACGGATGTTCCTCGTATGAATATTAATGACCAATATACGAACAGATTAACAGATCGTTTCTTGACTAGTTCGGATTATTTAAGCTTGCAGAATATTACATTGGGTTATACTTTGCCGAAGAGTCTGACACGTAAAATGCAGATTGACGGTGTCCGTGTATTCTTTGTTGCAGATAATGTGGCTTTGCTGACAGCTCGCAAAGGGTTGGACCCACGTCAAGGTTATGTGGCTGCTGACAATGTATATTCACCTATCCGCACAATTTCCGGAGGTATATCTTTAAATTTCTAATTTAGCAACCCATTTTTAAGAATATGAAATTGTCAAATAAATATATAGCATTTGCAAGTGTCGCTTTATTAATGGCATCTTGCGATTTGGATAAATTTCCTGAAGGAGATTACATATCTGAAGAACAGAAAGAAGATATAATCAATGGCAGACCTAATTTGATAACTGCTGAAGTGAACGCTATGGCAGCCAAATTAAATACTTTTGGTACGATTTCAGATGATGCCACTACTTATCATAATGACTATGGTATTCCTGCGGTATCTATGATATTGGAATCAGGAGGGCAGGATTTGGTTGCATTGGTTAATGGATATAACTGGTTTAATACATCTCAGAATTATAGTGACAGAGTATACGATAGTTCAAGCGATGAATTGATTTGGAAAACGTTCTATAATCACTTGAAAGCTGCAAACAATGTATTGAAATTGATAGCGGCAGATACGGAAGATTCTTCTTTGAAGGTTTATCGTGGCCAAGCTTTAGCTGCTCGTGCTTATGACTATCTGAACTTGGTTCAAATTTATCAGTTTACTTATGCAGGTCATGAAAATAGCCTGGCAGTACCTATTGTTACAGAAACAATGACTGATGAAGATATGCAGAATAATCCGCGTGCAACTGTACAGCAGGTGTATGACCAGATTATGAGTGACCTGAATACGGCTGCTGATTTATTGACCGGGTATGATAATGGCTCAAACAAAGATCAGATTGATGAGGCAGTAGTTTACGGATTGCGTGCTCGTGCTAATCTGTTAATGCAAAAATGGGCGGATGCAGCTAAAGATGCAGAACGTGCCATTGCTGGCGGTACACCTCAGACTTTAGCCAGGTATCTACTCCTACCTTTAATTCAGCATCGGCAAGTTCATGGTTATGGGGAGTGATGATTACGCCTGATAATGATGTTGTCCAGACAGGTATTATCAACTGGCCTTCGCACTTGTGCTCTTTTACCGGGAACGGTTATACTTCAGGAGTGCCTGATGGATATAGAAAGGTGAATTCTGCATTATATGATTTAATACCCGAAACAGATATCCGTAAACAATGGTTCTTGTCTCCGGATAATAAATCTTCATTGATTGATAATGAGCAGATTGAGGGTACTTCCATCGTTGAATATTTTGGTTTGACTCCGTATGTAAATACAAAGTTCGGAGCTTATCAAAGTATATTTGGTAACACAACCAATGCGTCAGACTGGCCTTTGATGCGTGTTGAAGAAATGTATCTGATAAAGGCTGAGGCAGAAGCCATGGGTGGTAATCTGAGTGGCGGAAAGAGTACATTGGAAAATTTTGTACGGACATATCGGGATCCTTCCTTTACAAGTAAAGCTAATTCGGCACAGGATTTTCAGGATGAGGTTTGGTTGCAGCGTCGTATGGAACTTTGGGGAGAAGGTTTCTCACTGTTCGATATCCTACGCTTGAAAAAGCCGGTGGTTCGTAAGAATACGAATTATGACCCGTCTGTACAATATAATTCAGCAGCAGAAGCGCAGATCCTGATCTATCGGATTCCGCAATGTGAAATGGAAACCAATTCCGGAATCAGTGACACTGATAACAATCCGGCTGCTCCACAACCACAACTATAGGGAATAACTGTAATAAAAAGAGGATGACGTTCAACGTTCATCCTCTTTTTTGTTATATTTGTCGCGAACTTATTTAGATTGATAGATAAATGAAAGAATTTGTAATTTCTGAAGCACAGGTTGAAACTGCCATCTTAGTTGGTTTGATTACTCAGACACAAGATGAGCGTAAGACCAAGGAGTATTTGGATGAGTTGGAGTTCTTGGCCGAAACGGCCGGAGCAACAGTGGTGAAAAGGTTTACTCAGAAACTGCCTGCTGCCAATTCCGTGACCTATGTCGGTAAAGGAAAGCTGGAAGAAATCAAGGAATATATCATCAGGAAGAGGAAAATGAGCGTGAAGTCGGAATGGTGATTTTTGATGATGAACTTTCTGCCAAGCAGATACGTAATATAGAAGCTGAACTGAAAGTGAAGATTTTGGACCGTACTTCGCTGATTCTGGATATTTTTGCCATGCGGGCTCAAACTGCAAATGCTAAAACACAAGTGGAGCTGGCCCAATATAAGTATATGCTGCCTCGTCTGCAACGTTTGTGGACTCACTTGGAGCGTCAGGGAGGTGGATCCGGTGCCGGTGGAGGTAAAGGCTCTGTGGGATTACGTGGGCCGGGTGAAACTCAGTTGGAAATGGACCGTCGTATCATTTGAATCGTATGTCATTGTTGAAAGAACGGTTGGCTGAAATTGATAAACAGAAGTCCACTCAACGTAAAAACCGTGGGCGTATGATACGTGTAGCTTTGGTAGGGTATACCAATGTGGGAAAATCTACTTTAATGAATTTGCTTTCAAAAAGCGAGGTCTTTGCTGAAAATAAACTTTTTGCAACATTGGACACCACAGTACGCAAAGTGATTATTGAGAATCTGCCATTTCTGCTTACAGATACCGTAGGATTTATCCGTAAATTACCAACGGATTTGGTTGATTCCTTTAAATCAACCTTGGACGAAGTGCGTGAAGCTGATCTACTGATTCATGTGGTGGATATTTCTCATCCGGATTTTGAGGAACAAATTTCTGTGGTTGATAAAACGATTGCTGATTTGGGGGCAGGTGGAAAGCCTACCATGATTGTTTTTAACAAGATAGATGCTTATACCTATATAGAGAAAGCAGAGGATGATTTGACTCCTAAAACCAGGGAGAATATTACATTGGAAGAACTGATGAAGACATGGATGGCAAAATTGAATGATAATTGTATCTTCATTTCTGCCAGAGAGAAAATAAATATGGATGAATTGAAGACTATTATATATAATAAGGTGCGCGAGCTACACGTACAGAAGTATCCTTATAACGATTTTCTTTATCAAACCTATGATGAAGAATAAATACATATAGAAGATGAAAACTTATCGTTCACTTACACAAGAAGAAATACAACAATTAAAAGAGAGATCATGCACTGCGGTTGATTGGGATGAAATTGAAGTAGTAGAGAACTTTAAGACGGACTATATTTATCATACCCGTTTTCCGGAAAGGTCAGATTGGGGGTCTTTGAAGATGAGTTTACGTTGGCAGGTGGCATGCGTAAACATTCCGGATTGTATCATGCGACTTGCATAATGTAACGGTGGGCGATAATTGTTGTATTGAGAATATAAAGAACTATATAGCCAACTATATCATTGGGGATTATGTATTTATAGAGAATGTAGATATCATTCTGGTAGATGGCCGGAGCAAGTTTGGGAATGGCGTTGAAGTAGCTGTATTGAATGAAACGGGTGGACGTGAAGTGCCTATTCATGATCGTCTGTCAGCGCATCAGGCCTATATTCTGGCATTGTACCGTCATCGTCCTGAATTGATTTGCCGGATGAAAGCCATTATTGACCGGTATGCTGAAGAGAATGCTTCGGATACAGGTACTATTGGCCACCATGTTACCATTGTTGATGCGGGATATATAAAGAATGTACGAATAGGTGATTATTGTAAGATAGAAGGGGCGGGACGATTGAAAAACGGTAGCTTGAACAGTAATGAGCAAGCGCCTATTCATATCGGCTATGGAGTGGTATGCGATGATTTTATTATATCAAGCGGCTCCAATGTGGAAGATGGAACTATGTTGACCCGTTGCTTTATCAGCCAGGCATGTCATTTGGGACATAACTATTCTGCATCTGATTCTTTGTTTTTCAGTAATTGTCAAGAAGAGAACGGTGAGGCATGTGCCATTTTTGCCGGACCCTTTACGGTGACTCATCATAAGTCTACTTTGCTGATTGCCGGAATGTTCTCTTTTATGAATGCGGGTTCCGGCTCTAATCAAAGCAACCATATGTATAAGTTAGGTCCGATTCATCAGGGAGCTATGGAGCGTGGGGCGAAGACTACTTCCGATTCTTATATTTTATGGCCCGCACGTGTAGGTGCATTTTCTTTGGTTATGGGGCGTCATGTGAATCATGCCGATACTTCTAATCTGCCTTTTTCTTATCTGATAGAGCAGCAAAATACCACTTATCTGGTGCCAGGGGTGAATTTGCGGAGTGTAGGTACGATTCGGGATGCTCAAAAGTGGCCTAAACGTGACAAACGTAAAGATCCGAACCGTTTGGATCAGATTAATTATAACCTGTTGAGTCCCTATACTATTCAGAAAATGATGAAAGGGCGTAGTATTCTGAAAGAATTACGTAAAGTATCCGGAGAAACTTCAGAAACTTACTCTTACCAAAGTGCGAAAATTAAGAATTCTTCTTTAAATAATGGCATTCGTTTTTATGAAACGGCTATTCATAAATTTTTGGGTAATTCATTAATCAAGCGTTTGGAGGAGGTTCGTTTTAGCAGTGATGAGGAAATCCGTGCCCGGTTGATTCCTGATACAGAGATAGGGACAGGAGAATGGGTGGATATTTCCGGATTGATCGCTCCTAAAAGTGAAATAGAGAAGTTGATGGCAGATATAGAATCTGGAATCCTGACTAATGTGGATCAGATTCATGACCGTTTTGTTGAGATGCATCGTAATTATTATACATACGAGTGGACATGGGCGTATGGGAAGATGCTTGAGTTTTATAATCTGCGTTCCGATGAAATAACGGCAAAGGATGTTATTGCTATCGTGAAGAAGTGGCAGGAGGCTGTTGTCGGATTGGATAAAATGGTCTATGCCGATGCGAAAAAGGAATTTTCTTTGTCTGCTATGACGGGGTTCGGTGCAGATGGATCACGTGAAGAAATGGAGCAGGATTTTGAACAGGTGCGTGGGGTATTTGAAAGTAATCCGTTTGTGACAGCGGTATTGCAGCATATTGAAGCGAAAACAGCGTTGGGTAACGAGTTGATAGAACGGATTGCTTCTATATGATATTTTTGATGAGAGTATCCAGACTAAGATGAACCTCGGAAAAGTTACAGATGGTAGTTACATATAAAAGAGCCGTATGAATGCTGGAGTAGTCATACGGCTCTTGCTATTGGATGACATTTGAGCTTGTTGGGATACTTCCTTTTTATTTTTTTACCACAGGTAGTATAACTCTGCTTGCAGCTCCTTGCTGATGATAAATTTTGATCTTTTGTTTCATCACAAAATCTTCTACCGTACAATGATAGGTATCAATAAACCTTTGTGGATTGCGGTCAATAATGGGGAACCAGGAACTTTGAATTTGAATCATCAGTCTGTGTCCCGGCAGGAATGTGTGTGCCACATCATACAGTGTGTAATTAACCGGAGTTATTTCTTCCGGTTTGAAAGGCAGGGGATTGTCGAATCCCTTACGGAAGCGTCCTCTGAATAATTCGCCACGAATCATCAGCTGGTACCCACTCATTGGTAGTCACTCTTTAAATAACTGCGTGCAGTTTGGAATATTCAATTTTTCAGGATATACATCAATTACTTTCACCATAAAATCAGCGTCAGTACTACTGATGGCAGTCATTAATTCCACTTCTATAGGACCGGCCAATGTTAATGTATCACATAGCGGCTCCGTCATGAAAGTAATGACATCGGGACGTGAAGTAGCAAAGCGTTGGTCATCTACCATGAATTCTTTTGTCCGGTAAGTGGTAGGGTTTGCCGTATAGGGTACCGGATGTGACATATCTGAAATATATTCTGAATAAGACTCTTGTTCTGCCGGTGCTTGTGTGGATACTGATCCGTTTTTATGTATATAATAAGGTGTACCGGCAGTCTTTTGTACAGGCCATTCGTTGTATGTTTTCCATTCGTTTTCACCTGTATGGAATATATTTACTTTATGCTTGGGCTTTTCTCCCTTTCCTTCCAGGAAATATCGGAAAAAAGGATATTCTATTTTGTCCATGTAATAAGCCGAAGTGCTTTTACCGAAATACAGATTACCGAAACCTTGGAACCCGCGTACTGTCCATGCTCCATGCCACCAAGGACCGAATGTCAGATATAAATCTGTGTCCGGTGATTGCTCTTTGATGGCTTTATAAAGATTCCAGGCTCCGTAACAGTCTTCGGAGTCATACAGTCCACCTACCACCAATATGGCTGGCTTCAAGTTATAACAGGAGGTGCGTGCATCGCGCTCTTTCCAGAAATCATCGAAATCAGGATGGTTTTTGATATCATTCCACAATGTCTGTGTGGTATCACGTACCAGGTCGTCTACATTCTTAAAGGTACCGAGTGCCAGAAAATCTGTGTAAACATCATTCTTTACAATTTGGTTCATCACTCCTTTTCCCATGTGGCGTCCTTCCAGTCTGGGAAGGAAATTAGTGGTTTGCAGCAGGGTGAAGGCTCCGTTGTGATGACGGTCATCTCCACGGAACCAGTCAGTAACGGGAGCTTGCGGAGAAACAGCTTTCAAAGCCGGATGATTGGAGGAGGCTGTCATAGTGGCATAGAAACCATCATAACTGATTCCCCATGTTCCTACATTTCCGTTATTATATGTGTTGTGAATCAACCATTCTATGGTATCGTATGTGTCCGTAGCTTCGTCTATATTCTTTTTATCTTTCTTACCCTTTTTGTTTTTGTTGAGAGGGCGTACTTGGATAAATATTCCTTCACTCTTATGTCGTCCACGTACATCTTGGAAGACGATAATATATCGGTGCTCTATATAGTTTTCAGATTAGTTCTGAAATGACGGTCAAATCCTTCTCCGTATGGGGAACAAGAGTAAGGGCTGCGGTGCATCAGGATAGGATGCTGCCTGCTGTTGTCTTTCGGTTCGTAGACAGCGGTGTAAAGCTTGATTCCGTCACGCATGGGAATCATGACTTCCCGTTTCGTGTAGATTTCCTTCAGTTTGAGTTCGATACTGTCCGGTTGGTTTTTTGCTTGGGTTTGTGTCCATCCTCGAGGGATGAGAAAGCATAACAGTAATGAAGTAATAAATAAGAATTTGCCTAATCTTTTCATGTATAATGTGATGTTATTTTAATGAGTTGGCAAAGGTAAGGACATTCCTTGAAAGTTTTCACGCTAATTAAGGAAAAATTTCGATAATAGTTACTACCTTTGTCACACTAATAACTTTTAACTAAAATAAGTATCAATATGGCAACACCTCCGTTCCACTATCAGCACATGTTCCGTTGGGACCTGATAAAACCGAGTATTATTTGCTGACTAAAGATTATGTGTCAGTAAGTGAGTTTGAAGGAAAACCTATCTTGAAGATTGAAAAGAAGGTCTGACTGCTATGGCTAACGCTGCTTTCCGTGATGTTTCTTTCTTGCTTCGCCGTTCACACAATGAACAGGTTGCTAAGATTCTGAGTGATCCCGAAGCCAGTGATAACGATAAGTATGTAGCATTGACTTTCTTGCGTAATGCGGAAGTTTCAGCTAAAGGCAAATTACCTCTTTGTCAAGATACGGGTACTGCTATTATCCATGGTGAGAAAGGTCAGCAGGTATGGACCGGCTATTGTGATGAAGAAGCCTTTCCTTGGGAGTTTATAAGACTTATACGGAAGAAAATCTTCGTTATTCTCAGAATGCTCCTTTGACTATGTACGATGAGGTGAACACCAAATGTAACCTGCCTGCACAAATTGATTTGGAAGCTACTGAAGGTATGGAATACAAGTTCCTTTGTGTGACTAAAGGTGGTGGTTCGGCGAACAAGACCTATTTATATCAGGAAACGAAAGCTGTATTGAATCCGGCTACATTGGTTCCTTTCCTTGTTGAAAAAATGAAGACTTTGGGTACGGCTGCTTGTCCTCCTTATCATATTGCATTTGTAATCGGTGGTACATCGGCAGAGAAGAACTTGCTGACTGTTAAGCTAGCTTCTACTCACTATTATGACGAGTTGCCTACTACCGGTAATGAATACGGGCGTGCTTTCCGCGATGTGGAACTGGAAAAACAAGTATTGGAAGAAGCTTATAAGATTGGCTTGGGTGCACAGTTTGGTGGTAAGTATATGGCTCACGATGTCCGCATCATCCGCTTGCTCGTCACGGTGCTTCTTGTCCTATCGGTCTGGGCGTTTCCTGTTCTGCTGACCGTAATATAAAATGTAAGATCAATAAAGATGGTATCTGGATTGAAAAGATGGATGATAAACCGGGTGAGCTGATTCCGGCAGAACTCCGTGAAGCCGGTGAAGGCGATGTGGTTAAGATTGATTTGAACCAACCGATGGCGGATATCCTGAAAGAATTGACCAAGTATCCGGTAGCTACCCGTCTGTCATTGAACGGAACCATTATTGTAGGTCGCGATATCGCTCATGCTAAATTGAAAGAGCGTTTGGATCGTGGCGAAGATTTGCCGCAGTATATCAAAGATCATCCTATCTATTATGCCGGTCCGGCAAAGACTCCGGAAGGTATGGCTTGTGGTTCTATGGGCCCCACTACAGCAGGACGTATGGACCCGTATGTGGATTTGTTCCAGTCACATGGCGGTAGCATGATAATGTTGGCAAAAGGTAATCGTAGCCAGCAGGTAACGGATGCTTGTAAGAAGTATGGCGGTTTCTATCTGGGCTCTATTGGTGGTCCGGCTGCTATCCTTGCTCAGAATAATATCAAGAGCATTGAGTGTGTGGAATATCCGGAATTGGGTATGGAAGCTATCTGGAAAATTGAAGTGGAAGATTTCCCGGCATTCATCTTGGTGGACGATAAAGGTAATGACTTCTTCAAGCAGTTGAAGCCGCGTTGCCTTGGAAATTGTAAATAATTAAATTATTCCGTAATAATACTAATACAGCCTTCCTCCCTTTAAAGGCGAGGGGGCTGTTCTGTTTTTATTTAATTGGTGTTATCCGTTACCTTAATAATATGATGAAAAAACTACGATTGTTGTTTGTGCTGTTATGGATGACAAGCAACTTATTTTCTTCTCCTGTTACAGGATTATTAGAGCGCATCGACAAAGGAGCTTCCTCCAAATTTATTATTGAACGTCAGAAATCGGAAACTGATTTTTTTGAACTCGATCAGAAAGGTGATAAAGTAATTATCCGGGGTAATGACTATGTAAATATTGCTACCGGATTGAATTGGTATTTGAAATATTATGCAGGCATACATCTTTCTTGGAATGGAATGACTGCAAAACTGCCTGCTGTTTTGCCCCCTGTGACTAAAAAGGAACGGCATGAAACGGATCTGCCTATCGTTATGATCTGAATTATTGTACTTTCTCTTATTCCATGGCTTTTTGGGACTGGGAGCGTTGGGAAAAGGAGATAGATTGGATGGCGCTTCACGGTATCAATCTTTCCCTGGCATTGACAGGGACTGAGTCGGTTTGGAGAAATGTACTTCTAAAACTGGGATATACTAAGGATGAAATTAATGAATTTGTAGCCGGACCGGGTTTTACAGCTTGGTGGTTGATGAATAATCTGGAAGGGTGGGGAGGACCTAATCCTGAAAGTTGGTATACCCGTCAGGAAAAACTTCAGAAGAAGATTGTAAAAAGAATGCGTGAATATGGCATCGAACCTGTGTTGCCGGGATATTGTGGCATGGTTCCTCATAATGCAAAGGAGAAATTAGGATTGAATGTTGCTGATCCCGGATTTTGGTGCAGCTATCATCGTCCTGCCTTTTTACAGCCGGAGGATGAGCGCTTTGAAGAAATCTCTGCTTTGTATTATAGAGAACTGACAAAACTGTATGGAAAAACAGGTTTTTACGCTATTGATCCGTTTCATGAAGGGGGAAGTACTCAAGGAGTAAATTTGGATGCAGCCGGTAAAGCCATCATGAAAGCCAATGAAAAAAACAAATCCGGATGCTGTGTGGGTGGCTCAGGCATGGCAGGACAATCCTCGTACTCCGATGATAGAGCATCTGGAAGCAGGAGACCTGTTAGTCTTGGACTTGCATAGCGAATGCCGTCCGCAATGGGGGACCCGGCGTCAGAGTGGTGTCGCAAAGGAGGATACGGGCAGCATGAGTGGGTGTACTGCATGTTGTTGAATTTTGGTGGTAACATTGGGCTTCATGGTAAAATGGATGCGCTGATTGATGGCTTTTATGACGCGAAAGCAGATGTTCATGCCGGAAGGACATTGCGTGGAGTAGGGATGACTCCGGAAGGTATTGAGAACAATCCGGTTATGTATGAGCTGGTGATGGAATTGCCATGGCGTGAACATCGGTTTACTCGTGATGAGTGGTTGAAAGGATACGTATATGCTCGTTATGGGGTAGAGGATGAGGCTTTGCAACAAGTTTGGGATTTATTAGGTAACGGTATTTATAATAGTCCCAAGGAGAAAATACAACAGGGAACGCATGAGTCGGTATTCTGCGCTCGTCCGGGGTTGGATGTATATCAGGTATCCAGTTGGTCGGAGATGAAAGAATACTATAATCCGCAGGATGTGATAGAGGCTGCCCGACTGATGGTTTCTGTGGCTGATAAATATCAGGGTAATAATAATTTTGAATTCGATTTGGTGGATGTGCTCCGGCAGGCATTGGCAGAAAAGGGGCGTTTGATGCAAAAAGTGGTAACGGCTGCGTTCCGGGCAGGAGACAAGCAAGTATTTGAGTTGGCTTCACAGCATTTTCTGCATCTTATTCTATTGCAAGACCAGTTGTTGGGTACCCGGAAAGAATTCAAGGTTGGAACTTGGATTGAAGCGGCACGTTCAGCAGGACAGACCCAGGAAGAAAAAGCATTATACGAATGGAATGCACGTGTTCAGATTACTACATGGGGAAATCGTGTAGCGGCAGATCAAGGCGGACTTCGTGATTATGCTCATAAAGAATGGAATGGCATTTTGAAAGATTTCTATTTTATGAGATGGAAGGCTTATTTTGATTATTTAGCTTGTGTCCTGGATGGAAAGCAACCGGAGGAACTTGATTTTTATACCTTGGAAGAAGCATGGACTAAAGAAACAGGATTCTATTCCTCAATTCCTGAAGGAAATACTGTGGTAGTAGCTAAAAACATTTTTGAAGAAGTTTTTTAAATGTTCTTTCTACTATGGATAACTTAAGACTTTCATAGGTTATAAGGCTTGATTATGGGTTCAGAACCGATGGGTATGAAACTATGATAACTTTATTCACGGTAGGGGGTGGATTGAATTTACCCCTTACGGTGAATGAAAGTTATGGAAACAGATAGCGTGTGGAAAACGCTTACTTCTTCTTCTCGGATGTCTGTTTCCAGATACGTACCATATAGAATGCGCAATGTGTGAACGCAAAGACGAACGAAATAGCGAGCAATGTCTTGTCTTCTTCCCAGCCTACTGTCTGTTGATGCCACAATCCTGTAATAACTGAAAGTACAGACAGGGCGATTCCTGTCATATTCAATATGGTGAGTCCTTTGCGTCGTTTTACGTTATGCTCCAGCTTGCTGTGTTTTACTCCATAGCAGGCATAAACATCCAGACCTATCAGCATCCATAATACCAATCGGATCCAAGTGTCAGCCGGAAGAAACAACATCATACAAAGGCAGGTAAGGATGCCTAAAATCGGTACCGTGGGAACAAAAGGAGTTTTAAAGGCACGATGTACGTCAGGCATACTTTTACGCACGATCAATACTGCCGCGCAAACCAATGTGAAGGCGAATAAGGTACCTATACTGGTCATTTCTCCGGCTACACGTGCCGGAACAAATGCTGCCAGCCCTCCTACAATGACCATGAATAACAAATTACTGTGTGCCGGTGTCCGGTATTTCTCGTGAATCTTTGAAAAGAAAGGAGGCAACAGTCCGTCGCGGCTCATACTTAGAAATACACGGCTTTGTCCTAGCAAAGTTACCATAATAACCGAGCAGTAACCAAACAGGATAGCCAGTACGATGGCCCGGTTCAACCACGGATAATCCGGATGAATTACTCCTGTGGCATCTGCATGTCCCATGTGGTCAATCGCTACGGCAACAGGTGCGATACCTTGTTGTCCTGCAAAGTCAGAATAATGGGCAACTCCCGTCATTACGTAAGCAAACACCATATAAAGAATGGTGCAAATCAGCAGGGAACCTAGAATGCCGACGGGCATATCCCGTTTCGGATTTTTTGTTTCCTGAGCGGCTGTACTTACGGCATCAAAACCAAGAAAGGCGAAAAATACAATCGCTGCTCCACGCAATACACCCGAGAATCCGAACTCGCCTAAAGTACCAGTATTGGCAGGGATATAAGGAACATAATTCTCTGCATTAATGTATTTCCATCCTAATACAACGAAAATAAGAATCACTGCCACTTTCAGGAACACAATGAAGCCGTTAAAGATAGAACTTCCTTCTGTTCCACGAATCAGAAAAATACTCATCAGCACTACAATCAGTGCGGCTGGTATATTCACAATACCTCCGTCCCAGGGACAAGCAGCAAGTGCATGGGGGATATTTATCCCCACTCCTTCCAGAAAAACAACGAGATATCTGCTCCAGCTGATACTGACGGTAGTAGCGGCAACAGTATATTCCAATACTAGATCCCAGCCGATAATCCATGCTATAAGTTCGCCCATTGTAGCATATGAGTATGTATAAGCACTACCTGCTACAGGTATCATGGAAGCAAACTCGGCATAACATAAACCGGCAAAGCAACAACCTATTGCCGCTATGGCGAAAGATAAAGTAATGGCAGGCCCTGTGTATCCTGCGGCTACTGTTCCGGTGATGGAGAATAATCCGGCACCGATGATAACACCTACTCCTAATGCGATCAAGCTCCATGGTCCCAAGACTCTTTTCAGGGTCTTGTTTCCAGATTCATTGGCTTCGGCTTGTAATGCAGCAAAAGGCTTCTTGATAAATAATCCCATATCTTTTTACAACATATTTAGTGATAATTGTGTGCAAAGGTACGGATAACTGCTCTGAATTACAAGCTATAAGTAAAGGCTATAACGATTATTCGAGATATTTCGTTATTCTTCCACTTAGTTGGAGCAGGGAAATTTCACAGACTTTGGTGTTATATTCAGCAGACAAAATACGTTCTTCCGCATCAAGCAGGCTCTTTTGGGCTTCACGCATCTCGATGCCGGAGAGATCTCCCAGCAGATAACGTTCTTTGGCTATTTCATGGTTTTCACGGGCGGCAACCAGATTCTGGCGTTCCAAATTTAATAAACGTAAATTATTGCGATAGGCCTGCCACAGATTGCTTAAATCCGCTTTCAAGCCCAATTCCAGCTGTTCTCTTTCCAGTTGCGAGTTACGTATTTGCAGGCTGGCATTGCGCTTTTCACGGCGACGGTTACCATCCCATAGGTTAATGCCTACGGTAATTCCTCCGTTTAGTCCCCAATTGCTTCTCCGGCTGGTGGCGTTTGTTTCATATTTGTTGAATGTATAGCCATAACCGGCGTTCAATTTTACATAGGGATAATTACGGGATAGAACCTGACGGTAATCCAATTGGGCAATTGTTGTATTTTGATCAGCTTTCAGCAGGTTGGCATTCGTCTTGAGGGTGGATTCCCATAATTCATCGTAATTCAGCGCATCATTCACTGTTATAATGGAGTCATTGACACGTAGCGGTCGGTTGACTTCCTGTACGGCCATTAACTCGTTCAGGTTGATACGTGAGGTAACCACCAGTTCCTGTTGTTTCATATATTGTGCACTGTCTGCATTGAAGTCCACTTTGGCTTGTTGATAATCCAGCCGGGAAAAATTACCGATATGGTATCGTTCTTCTACAATGCGCAGGCGTTCTTTGGATAAAGACACAGCGTAAAGGAAGTTCTTCAGACGTATTTCCTGTTGTACATAATTATAGTATTCGGCAGTGAGTCCCGCTATGAAGTCTTCAAGGTAATACGCGTGTTGGTTTCTCCCTGGCGTTCCAGTTCCTTCAGTTTTTGTAGGTGGTGCTGATATTGAATCCGTCGAACAGAGTCCAGTTTACATCCAGTCCGGCCTTTAAGGTTGGTCGTAGATGTTTCGTTCACTGGCTGTGGTGCCTGTACTTCTACTCTTGGTATCCG
>ENA-OQHP01000270-OQHP01000270.1-human-gut-metagenome-genome-assembly--contig:-NODE-270-length-17352-cov-2.281800_pt1 | contig 17352 bp, 21 predicted proteins | sample MGYA00242563_ERZ504717 | MGnify/ENA primary metagenome ERZ504717 (study PRJEB26092, sample SAMD00036212) | human gut metagenome | host: Homo sapiens | study: EMG produced TPA metagenomics assembly of... | reverse complement strand
GTATCGGTAGATCTCGGAGAAGGGCCCTGGATGCGGACTTTTTAGTTTGGCTGGTATGGTGTATAGGTTTTGCATCGGAAGGAAGAGCTGCTTCATAGCGTTTCTTCAGTTCACCCGACTTGTCAACAATCCAATAGGCCGTAGTGTCTGCATCGGGAGTGAAGCTGTAGGCTTCGTGTCCCATGATAAGTTGTCCGTGGAGTACCTGAATGGAATCGAATAGCTGGATGCTCTGCTCATCAAACAAAGGCATATCTTGTCCCACCTCAACGAAGACTGCTTTCTGGGGATGGGTGTGGAATACCTCGAAATAACGTGCTCCGCTGTTGCCTACTCCCCAGCCATAGCAAGTAAAAGGCACGGGTTCGTGCTGGCCGCGGTCAGCCAGCTCTTTTGCTGACTTCCCGGTAGGCTCCAGGATGTAGCGGGTTACTCCGGTGCGGTTGGATTTTACTTCACGGAAATCGCAGGTCAGGCTGTCCGTCCAGTTCTTATCCATGAGAATGCGTGGGTGAGACTGCAGGAACGGGATAAGTGAATGGATGTCCTTGCCCGGTATATCCAATATCTGAATAACCGGGTCCGAAGTTTGTTTGTGGCCATTTTCCATACGTTCTATGCGTGCACCCGGAATAGAAGCGTCGGTGACGATACGTAGGTTTTCGTTGCATTGTGCCCACAGCCGTAAACCGGCTCCCGTGACAGTCTGCCATTGGAAGCCTTCATAGCCTTCTCTGGAGGGATTCTCGGGGAATACTTCACTTAGTTCCGTCTGAATGTCGGAATCTCCGGCTTGCTTTTTAGAAGACGGATTGCAGGCAGTCAATAGGCAAAGACCTGCCAAAGGGATAAGAATTCTTTTCATGATTAATATTTATAACAAGGTTCTTTATTGTTGTGAAATAAGAAAGGCCGTGTAAGCAATGTAACATACTACTAACAGTCCTCCTTCTATGCGGGTGATGGTCCGCTTCTTAAAGAACCAACCCACCAGCCAGAACAGAATGGAAGAGCCTACCAGTACAGCCATGTCGATGTTGTTGATATTTCCCATAGGGAGAGGAGACAGGCTTGCACTACATCCTAATACAAAGAATACATTGAACAGGTTGCTGCCGATGACGTTACCAATGGCAATGCCCGGATTCTTTTTCAAGGCCGCCGTGACGGAAGTTGCCAGTTCCGGCAGAGAGGTACCTCCGGCTACCAGTGTAAGTCCGATGATAGAGTCGCTGACACCTAATGAACGGGCAATACCGCTGGCACCGTCTACAAAAAATTGTCCGCCAAAAATTAATCCGGCCAGTCCTCCTATAATATATAGGGCTGATTTCCATGCCGGCAGTTCCTTCACCTTCTGCTCTTCGCCACCATCTTCGTTCCCATTGCGGGCGATGGCAAAAGTATAACGCATAAAAATCAGGAAGAAACCTAATAGTACCAGGCCGTCTATCCGGCTGATGATGTCCCGGCTTCCTCCGTCGAGTATGCAGTCGTTGGCAAAGCAGGTGAGTACCAGTGCAGAAAGAATGACCAGCGGAATTTCCTTACTCATAGTGCCCTGCCCCACTTGTATGGGGAGGACCAGAGCGGTGCATCCGATAATCATCAACACATTGAAGATATTACTTCCTACCACGTTACCGATAGCCATTTCTGCACTTCCTTGTAGTGAGGAGAGTACGCTGATAACCAGTCTGGAGCAGAGGTCCCGAAGGCTACAATGGTCAATCCGATAACCAGGTCGGAGATACGAAAGCGTTTGGCTACAGAGGCTGCTCCGTCGGTCAGTCCGTTGGCTCCTATTAAAATCAAAGCTAATCCGCCGATTAATAAAAGTAGATTCATCCACATACGATACTGTTTTTAGTCCTTTTCTGTTAGCTGGAAGGTTTTTCCGTCTGTACTACGTGTCAGTGTAGCTTCTTTTCCTTTGCCACGCAAATCGAGAATGGTATTCTTGTAACCGTAACCTGAGGCTGTGCGGTACTGCGAGAGCAACATGTATTGTCCGTCCAGACAGACTTCAGCGAGGGCTTCATGCGGATAGAATGTCACAGGGATTTCTGTCTTTTCCTCGGTGAGGAAGGAGGTTTCTATTTTTTATCGGTTCCGTACGTGCTATAAAGCAGACGTCCTCTTCTGGATACAATCCAGGAGTCTGCACAGGTTTGCACCTGATAGGTGTCGTCGTCTTCTACGTTCCAGACAGCAATGCCGTCAGGGCGTACACGGCGGTCGAGTATGACTTTGGTATCAGGTAAGAACACTTCTACCTTTGAAGAATCAGTTGCAAACACTAAGAAGCCAGCTTGGGTTGCCTGGCTGTCGGTGGAAGAGAGTACTTTTTGTCCTGTCTCAAAAATCCGGATGTCTTTTTGTAATACGTCCGACCAGGTGTATCCCGTAGAAGCCTTGTCTGTTCCGACTAAAGGTGCTGATTCAGGCTGGCGTACATATTTTATCTGATAATCGGCCCCTTTCCGGAGGGTGAGAGTGTCTTGTTGTAAAGACAGGATGGCCAGTGTATCTGAGAATGAAATTGTCTGTCCGTTTCCGATGCTTTTTCCGTTCAGAATGAGCTGTCCGTCCGGCAGAAGTTGCCAGCTTTCATATTGCAGAGTGGCCATGCCGATGGAGGAGGCTTTTCCTTCCTTGGCCAGTGTCATTCCTTGTACGAAGTTGGATGAAGGAGGAAGTATTTCTGTCCAGTTGCCCAACAAGTCTGTTTCATTTACGGCAGTCTTAGGACTGCATGCTATCAAACCTCCCAGAAAGAGAGGTAAGGCGATTTGTTTCATTTGTTTTTTCATGGTGATATGTTTTTGTTTATAATGCAGTGATATAGGCTTATACTGCATATATTACAACTCTTTTTACGGTTACAGTAAGTGCAAATATACAAATTACTTAAGTTTCCAAGGTAATAACGGTTTATAGGTTATAAAATGCATGATTCTCCTCCTTTTTTGCATGATTAATAGTTGTATGTGATACACTAATTCCCTATCTTTGCATCAAACGTTAACATATAAGTATATGAGAAACAGATCCTGTCTTTGTTATTCTTACTTCCGTTTATTTCGGAATCAGTGTCTGCCGCCTTGGTGGAAGAAAAAGATTATGTAGCTTATTTGTTTACTTATTTTACGGGGAATCATATCAGTGAAGAAGCCGTATGTTATGGGGTAAGTATGGATGGATATACCTATTATGCCCTGAATAATAACAAACCGGTGCTTGATTCAAAAGTAATCAGTTCTACCGGTGGCGTGCGCGACCCTCATATCCTGAGAGGAGAAGACGGTCAGACTTTTTATATGGTACTGACCGATATGGTGTCGGATAATGGTTGGGATTCTAACCGGGCAATGGTGCTGTTGAAATCTACTGACCTGGTAAACTGGTCGCACTCTGTCATTAATATACAGAAACGTTATCCGGGGCAGGAAAAGCTGAAACGTGTATGGGCTCCTCAGACTATTTATAATAAGGAAGTAGGGAAGTACATGGTCTACTGGTCTATGCAGTATGCCGGTGGGGTAGACGTAATTTATTATGCGTATGCCAATGAAGATTTTACGGACTTGGAAGGAGAACCGAAACCTCTTTTTATCCCGAAGGACAAAAAGTCTTGTATAGACGGTGATATCGTGTATAAAGACGGGGTATACCATCTTTTCTATAAAACGGAAGGACACGGTAACGGTATTAAAGTGGCAACCACTCGTTCGCTGACTTCCGGAGAATGGGAAGAACAACCGGACTATAAACAGCAGACAAAGGAAGCGGTGGAAGGAGCCGGTACGTTCAAACTGATTGGACAGGACAAGTACATTCTGATGTACGATGTATACATGAAGGGAGCTTATCAGTTCACGGAAACAACCGACTTGAAAAACTTCAAAGTGATAGATCATGCGGTGAAGATGAATTTCCATCCTCGTCATGGTACCATCATTCCTATTACCCGTGCAGAATTGAAGCGCATTACAGACAAATGGGGAAAACCGGCTGAACTGGGTGAACTGCCGGTAAATCCGGTATTGCCGGGATTCCATGCAGACCCTGAAGTGCTGTATTCACAGAAACTCAACGTTATTACATTTATTCTACTACAGACGGACAACCGGGATGGGGAGGATGGTATTTTACCGTATTCTCTTCGGCTGACTTGAAAGACTGGACTTACGAAGGAGTGATGCTGGATTTACGTTCTCCGCAGGTCCATGGGCGAATGGAAATGCCTGGGCACCGGCTATTGAAGAGAAACTGATTGATGGAAAATATAAATATTTCTTCTATTATAGCGGTAACCCGAACGATGATTCGGGCAAGAAGATTGGAGTCGCTGTGGCAGACTCTCCTATAGGACCTTTCAAGGATATGGGTAAACCGATTATTACAGATTCTCCGGTCGGACACGGACAGCAGATTGATGTGGATGTGTTTACCGATCCGGTTTCCGGTAAATCTTACTTGTACTGGGGTAATGGCTATATGGCCGGCGCTGAACTGAACGATGACATGGTGTCTATCAAAAAGGAAACATTGAAGGTGATGACTCCGAAAGGAGGTACATTGAAAGATTATGCGTATCGTGAAGCGCCATACGTGTTCTATCGTCAGGGATTATATTACTTCCTGTGGTCGGTAGATGATACGGGTTCAGCGAACTATCATGTGGCATACGGCACATCGGATTCTCCTCTAGGTTCGATTAAGGTAGCTAAGGACCCGATTGTGATGATACAAGATCCGTCGAAAGAAATTTATGGTACGGCACATAATTCCGTAGTTCGTAAACCGGGTACGGATGAGTGGTATATCGTGTACCATCGTATCAATAAAAATTACCTGGATAAAGACAAAGCTCCTGGTGTACACCGCGAAGTTTGTATCGACCGAATGGAATTTAATGCGGACGGCACGATTCAGCGGGTGAAAGTTTCCAAATAATAATCTTAAATAAAACCTTCTTACCTATGAAACACCTGACACATTTGGCAGCCTTATGTGCGTGCCTTACCAGTTTCCTGTATCAGCGCATGTGCAGGAAGTGATGAATGAACCGGATTCAGTATATCTGTTTTCGTATGCTACCGTGAACGATGCGGGGCGTAGTGGCCTGAAATTAGCCTGGAGTACAGATGCAACACGCTGGTTCAGTATCGGCAACGGATATGGATACGTGAGATGTGATTATGGCACCTGGGGAGCCGAGAAACGTATGCTCAATCCTCATCTGGTGCGTGATGAAAAGGGAGTATGGCACTGCTTCTGGCAGTTGAACGAAAGTGGAAAAGAATGGGGACATGCCACTTCGCCGGATTTAATGAAGTGGAATCCGCAGACTTATTATATGCAGCCTGCTCGGGATGGTGAACAGGTCCCGACCGTAAAACGAGGAAGTGAAACGCGTAAGAAAGCTGTAGTGGAAGGTGTATTGGAACAAGGATATGTGCAGAAAGTGGCCTGGGAAGACGTGGATCGTCTGTTGAAGTTCGTGGACTATCGGGCTTACAGAGACCAGTTGCACAATGAGCGTACAGAACAGGATGCACAACGTTTTGCCGGACTGGCTCCTGTATCCCTGCAATTGACGGTACGTCCGGAAGAGGCGAAGCTATCAGTGATAAATTGATTGGTATTTTCTTTGAAGATATTAATTACGGAGCAGATGGTGGACTTTATGCGGAACTGGTACAGAATCGTGACTTTGAGTATTCTCCGAAGGACAATGCACATCAGGGATTTGACAGTGGCTATGCTGGAGTGTATGGGAGAACGGGCAGTCGTCGGCTGTGAAGGTGTCAACTGAAAATCCTTTGCATGAGAACAATCCGCATTATGTTGTATTGCAGGCTAAGCCTGGAATGGCCCTCCGTAATTCAGGCTTTGATGGAATTACGTTGAAGAAAGGAGAAAAGTATGATTTCTCTGTCTTCTCTCGTATGCCTGAAGGAAGCAAAGGTGGAAAGATAATCGTACGCTTGCTGGATAATGAGGGAAAGGAAGTGGCGAAATCTTCTGTACGGGTAGCAGCCGGAAAATGGAAAAAGCAGTCGGCTGTGCTGACGGCTCAGACTGATGTGGATGCAGCTGTGCTTTCAGTGGAACCGGAAGTGACGGGAGAATTACATCTGGATATGGTTTCCTTGTTCCCTCAAGAGACTTTCAAGGGGCGTAAAAACGGATTGAGAGCTGACTTGGCACAGACGTTGGCCGATTTGCATCCGCGCTTTGTACGTTTCCCGGGCGGTTGTGTGGCACATGGAAACGGAATTGATAATATTTATCGCTGGAAAAACTCAGTGGGTCCGCTGGAAGCCCGTAAACCGATGGGGAACTTGTGGGGGTATCATCAGACATTAGGTTTGGGATACTTTGAGTATTTCCAGTTCTGTGAAGATATAGGAGCAGAGCCTCTTCCAGTGCTGGCGGCCGGTGTTCCATGTCAGAATTCAGCTTGTATTCCGGGAAAACCTTTGAGCGGCGGACAGCAGGGAGGTATTCCCATGGAAGAGATGGATGCATACGTGCAGGATATTCTGGACCTGATAGAATATGCCAATGGTGACCCGAAAAAGAATAAATGGGCAAAGATGCGTGCAGAAGCAGGCCATCCGAAACCTTTCAACTTGAAGTACATCGGCATTGGAAACGAGGATTTGATTACGCCTATTTTTGAGGAGCGTTTTGAAATGATTTTCAAGGCAGTAAAAGAAAAGTATCCGGAAATCACGGTGATTGGTACGGTCGGTCCTTTCTATGAAGGTACGGATTATGAAGCCGGATGGAAGTTTGCTACGCGCCTGAATGTGCCGATGGTGGATGAACATTATTATAATACACCGGGCTGGTTTATAAATAATCAGGATTATTACGACCGTTATGACCGTACAAAACCTAAAGTGTATTTAGGAGAGTACGCCGCACATTGCCGGACGTCCCAATAACATTGAAACAGCTTTGGCTGAGGCGCTGTATCTGACTTCGGTAGAACGTAATGGTGATATCGTGTCAATGACTTCTTATGCGCCTTTGTTGGCCAAGGAAGGACACACTCAGTGGAACCCCGATTTGATTTATTTCAATAACCGTGAGGTGAAACCTACCGTAGGTTATTACACCCAGCAGCTTTACGGACAGAATTCCGGAGATACTTACTTGCCTGCCGACCGGAAAATAGACAATCCTCGTCAGGATGTGCAGAAACGTATCGGTACTTCTGTGGTACGTGACAGTAAGACGGGAGATTGGATTGTGAAGCTGGTGAACTTGTTGCCAGTTCCGGTAAAGACGAAAGTGGAAGGCTTGACGCAAACTGAAAATGGAAAAGCAGTTTTGCAGGTCTTGAGTGGAAAACCTACCGACAAAAATGCACGACCGGTGAAGAAAGATGTATCCGTGACAGAATTGTCGCAGTATGAAATGCCGGCTTATTCTTTGAGCGTGATTCGTATAAAGTCGGACGAAATGACAAAATAACACTGCTTTTGAATGATTTTTAGGTTATAATTGATTGATTTCTATTTCTACGGTTTGGTGGTAAGTCTCTATTTTTGTAAAAGAGAAAAATGAATACCATGAATAAATTATTGAGAAAATTGTCATTAGGGGTGGTTTGTCTTTTGATGACGGCTTTTATCTGCTCGTGTCAAAGTGCGCAAACCGGTGGAACGTTTGAAGTGGGGAAAAATACGTTCCTGTTAAATGGAAAGCCTTTTGTGGTGAAAGCTGCGGAGGTGCATTATCCGCGTATTCCGGAACCTTATTGGGAACAGCGTATCCTTCTTGTAAGGCTTTGGGCATGAATACTTTGTCTGTATGTGTTCTGGAACTTGCATGAACAGCAGCCGGGTAAGTTTGATTTTCCGGAAATAAAGATATTGCCAAATTCTGCCGCTTGGCACAGAAGCATGGAATGTACGTTATTGTACGTCCGGGTCCGTATGTATGTGCAGAATGGGAAATGGGTGGATTGCCCTGGTGGCTGTTGAAGAAAGACGATGTGCAGTTGCGTACGCTGGATCCTTATTATATGGAACGTGTTGGTATTTTCATGAATGAAGTAGGCAAGCAGTTGGCTGACTTGCAGATTTCTCGTGGTGGAAATATTATTATGGTGCAGGTAGAGAACGAATATGGCTCGTATGGAATAGACAAACCGTATGTATCGGCCATTCGTGATTTGGTGAAAAAAGCCGGCTTTACAGATGTACCTTTGTTCCAGTGCGACTGGAGTTCTAACTTCACCAACAACGCACTGATGATTTGCTGTGGACCGTAAACTTTGGTACGGGAGCCAACATTGACGAGCAGTTCAAGAAACTGAAATCACTGCGTCCGGAAACTCCGATGATGTGTAGTGAATTCTGGAGCGGCTGGTTCGACCATTGGGGCCGGAAACACGAGACTCGTGATGCGGCTACAATGGTGAGCGGTATTAAAGATATGCTGGACCGTAATATCTCTTTCAGTCTTTATATGACACACGGAGGAACAACCTTTGGCTGGTGGGGCGGTGCCAACAATCCGGCTTACTCGGCTATGTGCAGCTCATACGATTATGATGCGCCTATCAGTGAAGCTGGATGGACTACACCGAAATACTTCCAGTTGCGTGACTTGCTGAAACAGTATCTTCCGGAGGGAGAAACCTTGCCGGAACCTCCGGCTCAGTATCCGGTGATTTCCGTACCGGCCATTACAGAATGGGAAGTCGCGCCCTTGTTCGATAATCTGCCTCAGGCTAAACAGTCGGAAGATACTAAGCCTATGGAGCAGTTTGACCAGGGCTGGGGAAGTATCTTGTATCGTACGACATTGAAAGAAGATGTAAAAGGTATTTTGCATATTGATGAAGTACACGACTGGGCACAGGTTTTTGCTGATGGGAAATTACTGGGCCGCTTAGACCGTCGTCGTGGTGAGTTCACTTTACCGCTGAAAGAAACCTTGAAAAAAGGTACACGTCTGGATATTCTGGTAGAAGCAATGGGACGTGTGAACTTTGACAAGTCAATTCATGACCGGAAGGGTATTACGAACAAAGTAGAAGTGGTAAGCGGTGAACAGGTGAAGGAACTGAAAGGCTGGGAAGTATACAACTTGCCTCCGTTCTATGAATTTGTCAGCCAGAAAAATTACCAGGCAGGCAAGCCAGTTGACGGACCTGCATATTATAAAGCTACCTTCCGTTTGGATAAGACAGGTGATACTTCCTGGATATGCAGACTTGGGGAAAAGGTATGGTTTGGGTAAACGGACATGCTATGGGACGTTTCTGGGAAATCGGTCCGCAGCAGACTTTGTATATGCCGGGTTGCTGGTTGAAAGAAGGAGAGAATGAAATTATTGTGCTCGACCTGAAGGGACCGGCTGAAGCAAAGTGGCTGGCGTAGAAAAACCGATTCTGGATATGCTGCGTGAAAAAGCACCGGAAACTCATCGTAAAGACGGACAGAACTTGAACTTGAAAGCTGAAAAAGTAGTAAATGCAGGTACATTCAAGGCTGGAAATGGCTGGCAGGAAGTACGTTTTGCGCAGCCTGTAGCAGGACGCTATTTCTGTCTGGAAGGTATTTCCAACTATGAAGGAAACAATATCGCAGCCATTGCAGAGTTGGATGTACTGGATAATAACGGAAAGCCTGTTTCTCGTGAGAACTGGAAGATTATGTATGCCGACAGCGAAGAAACACGTAGTGGAAACCGCACGGCAGATAAAGTTTTCGACTTGCAGGAAAGTACTTTCTGGCAGACGATAGATAATACCGCTTATCCTCATCAGATTGTCATAGATTTAGGTAAGGAATATAATGTGACCGGTTTCCGGATGTTGCCTCGTGCAGAAGCCGGTGCACCAGGTTTGATAAAGGATTACAAAGTATATGTAAGGAAATCTGACTTTACGTATTGATTTTCAGTTCGTATTAAAACTTAAGGTATTAAAAGGTGGAAATATCCCATGGACGGTGAGTCTGTGGGATATTTTTTGTCCGTAGAAATAAAAATAAACTCATTCTGCTTTCTTTATGGCATTTTTTACGAACTTTGCCGCCCAATATGAAACAGGTATGCAGGGAATACTTGCATGTGACAAATTTGATAAGATGAATAAGCCAAAAGCTGTATTTAGAGAAATAAACGAGAGCTATACGCTACAGGAGGCCATAGCTGAAGCAAAACGTTGCTTGAACTGTAAGAATCCTTCCTGCAAGAAGGGATGTCCGATAGAAAATCACATCCCGGAGTTCATTCATGAACTGTCAAAAGGCAATATGGGAAATGCCATGGCAATCATTAATGAGAAGAGTAACCTGCCGGCTATTTGTGGTCGTGTCTGTCCGCATGAAAAGCAGTGTCAGGGGCATTGTGTATTGTACCGAAAGGGAAGGGAATAGAAATCGGTAAGCTGGAACGCTTTGTGGCCGATTTTGATACGGAAATGAAACTGATTCGCGAAAAACTACCTCAGAAGACACGGGGAAAGGTTGCCGTGATTGGTTCGGGACCTGCCGGACTGACCGTAGCCGGAGACTTGGCTCGTCAGGGTTTAACGTGACAATTTTGAGAGCCAGGCAGAACCGGTGGGGTGTTGATGTATGGCATTCCGGAATATCGCTTCCCAAACAGGTGGTTCGTCAGGAAATTGAGAAGATTGAAGCACTGGGGGTGACTTTTCTGTTGAACTGTGTGGTAGGAAAGCAGCTGAACATCGATGATATTTTTGCGCAGGGATACGATGCTATTTTTATTGGTTCAGGTACGGCTCTGCCCAAATCATTGGATATTCCGGGGGCCGGATTGCGTGGAGTGATTCAGGCGACTTATCTGTTGCATATGGCCAATATCTATAATGAAGGCACTGTTGGCGTGATAAGGTGCCGGTTATCGAAGGAGAGCACGTGGCAGTGATGGGATGCGGAAATGTAGCCATGGATGCGGCCCGTACGGCCGTACGTATGGGAGCGGCCAGTGTGACCATTGTGTATCGACGTACGGAAGCCGATATGCCCGCTATACAGGCAGAATATCAGGCTGCCTTGCAGGAAGGTGTGAAATTCTTATGGCAGACTTCCACGACAGAGTTCCTTGGAAATGAAGACGGGAAGGTTGTCGGACTACGTGCCAATACGCCGGAGGGAGTCAAGGAGTATGCTTTCGATCGCATTTGCCTGGCTGTGGGTTCACGTCCGGCCAGTCGGATTGTGTCGACTACGGAAGGCATAGAAACCGATGATAACGGGTATGTACTGGTGAAAGAACGTCCTTTCGGTATGACAAGCCGTAAAGGAGTATTTGCCGGAGGTGATGTGGTGCATCGTCCGCAAACGGTAGTGATGGCTATGAAAGCAGCAAAGAGCGTGGCAGTGGGTATCGCACAGTATGTCGATGCTGTAAAATTGCTGAGTGAATAACCTAATTATAAAATAAATACTAAAGTTTAAGGACTATGCCCTGATAACTCAGGAAAAAGCATTAATTTCGCGAATTCAAATGAAACTTTAGAATTTAGATACCAAAAAAACTTTACGATAATGATGGAACTTGATTTACTCACGGCTGTATCACCGATTGACGGTCGCTACAGAAGCAAAGCAGGAACTTTGGCTGCTTATTTTTCAGAATATGCGCTCATGAAGTATCGTGTGCGGGTGGAAATTGAATATTTCATCACTTTGTGTGAATTGCCTTTGCCGCAGCTGGCGTCATTTGATATGACTCGTTTTGAGTCTCTTCGTGATATCTACCGTAATTTCTCTGAAGGAGATGCTGCACGTATCAAGGAAATTGAAGTGTGACAAATCACGATGTGAAAGCTGTTGAGTATTTCATCAAGGAACAGTTTGATAAACTGGGTGGACTGGAACCTTATAAAGAGTTCATTCACTTCGGACTGACTTCACAGGATATCAATAACACTTCAGTTCCTTTGTCTATCAAGGATGCGTTGGAAGAAGTCTATTATCCGCAGATTCAGAAACTGATTGACCAGTTGACTGCTACGCAGAAGAATGGAAAAATATTCCGATGCTGGCAAAGACTCACGGGCAGCCTGCTTCTCCTACTCGTCTGGGCAAGGAAATCATGGTTTTTGCTTATCGTCTGAACCGTCAGCTGGCTGTATTGAAGGCTTGTCCGTTGACTGCGAAATTGGTGGAGCAACCGGAAATTACAATGCACATCACGTGGCTTATCCGGATTTGACTGGAAGGCTTTCGGTAATAAGTTCGTTGCTGAAAAATTAGGTTTGGAACGTGAAGAATATACTACACAGATTTCAAATTACGACGGACTGGGTGCCATCTTCGATGCAATGAAGCGTATCAATACCATCATGATTGACATGAACCGTGACTTCTGGCAGTATATTTCCATGGAGTATTTCAAGCAGAAAATCAAAGCGGGTGAGGTCGGCTCAAGTGCCATGCCGCATAAGGTGAACCCGATTGACTTTGAGAATGCAGAAGGTAACCTGGGAATGGCCAATGCAATATTGGAGCATCTTTCTTCCAAATTGCCGGTCTCTCGTTTGCAGCGTGACTTGACGGACTCTACAGTGTTGCGTAATATCGGTGTTCCTTTCGGACATACGGTGATTGCCATCCAGAGCTCACTGAAAGGTCTTGGAAAATTGCTGTTGAATGAACATAAAATCTATGAAGATCTCGATAATTGCTGGAGCGTAGTGGCTGAAGCTATTCAGACGATTTTGCGCCGTGAAGCTTATCCACATCCGTATGAAGCGTTGAAAGCGCTGACTCGTACGAACCAGGCTATTACAGAAGCTTCAATCAAAGATTTTATTGAAACACTGAACGTCAGCGAGGATATTAAAAAGGAATTGCGTGCGATTACTCCGCACAACTATACTGGAGTCTAACTTTAAAAAATAAATATCGCCCGAGAGGTGTTGAGTATTAATATTAGCATTAAACAAAAAAATTATGGCAGAAAAAGAATTCAGACAAGATGGCGAAAACAGCCAGTCTGGCCGCGATGGTTACAAGTCTTACAACAGAGAAGGATATAACAAATATGGTAGAGGCGAGAAAAGCAACAGCTACGGTCGCCGTCCGTATAACAACAATAGAGAAGGGGGAGAAGGTTATCGTTCTTCTTATAATCCTCGCTTTAATAATGGAGAGGACCGTCCGCAGAGAGGTGGTTACGGTAATCGCCCGCAGCGTTCATACGGAAACCGCTCCTACAATAATGAAGGAGGAGAGCAGCGTTCTTCTTACAATCCTCGTTTTAACAACAATAATGGTGGACGTCCGCAGCGTGCATACACTCCTCGTTTCAACAACAACCAGGAAGGAGGAGAACAGCGTTCATATCGCCCGCGCTTTAATAATGCACAACAGGGTGGAGAACAGCGTCCGTATCGTCCTCGTTTTAACAACAATGGCGGACAGCAGGGTGGATATGGTCGTCCACAGGGAGGTTACCGTCCGCGTACTGCCGACTACAACCCGAATGCAAAATATAGTATGAAGAAGCAGATCGAGTACAAAGAACTGCTGACTGATCCGGATGGGCCGATTCGTTTGAACAAGTTCCTTGCGAATGCAGGTATCTGCTCTCGTCGTGAAGCGGATGAGTTTATCACTGCAGGAGTAGTATCTGTAAATGGTGAAATCGTAACGGAACTGGGTACAAAGGTGAAGCGTTCGGATGAGGTGAAGTTCCACGATCAGCCGGTAAATATTGAGCGTAAGGTATATGTACTGCTTAATAAACCGAAAGATTGCGTAACGACTTCGGATGACCCGCAGGAACGTAAGACGGTGATGGATTTCGTGAAAGGTGCTTGCAAGGAGCGTATCTATCCGGTAGGACGTCTGGACCGTAATACCACAGGTGTACTGCTGTTGACAAATGACGGTGACTTGGCATCGAAACTGACTCATCCTAAGTTCTTGAAGAAGAAAATTTATCATGTATACTGCGACAAGAATGTGACAAAGGCAGACTTGGATCAGATTGTACAGGGTATTACACTGGATGATGGTGAAATCCATGCTGATGCTATCAGCTACGCGTCGGATACAGACAAGTCGCAGGTGGGTATTGAAATTCACTCTGGAAAGAACCGTATCGTACGTCGTATTTTCGAATCGCTGGGCTATCGTGTGATTAAGCTGGACCGTGTGTACTTTGCGGGATTGACCAAGAAGGGATTGCGTCGCGGTGACTGGCGTTACCTCACAGAACAGGAAGTGGCCATGCTTCGTATGGGATCTTTTGAATAATGATAAATATAGCAGAACACAGGGATACACGGAAACGGAGCATCCCTGTGTTTTTAGATTAATTGATAAAACATAGAATCAAAATGGAAACAATTCGTAGAACAAAAATTGTTGACCTGCTGAAGCGTGAAGATTTTGGCGCGATGGTCAATGTGAAAGGTTGGGCGCGTACTCGCCGTGGTAGCAAACAGGTAAACTTTATTGCATTGAATGATGGTTCTACTATAAATAATGTGCAGATTGTAGTCGACTTAGCTAATTTTGATGAAGAGTTGCTGAAGTTGATTACAACGGGTGCATGTCTGAGCGTGAATGGAGAACTGGTAAAATCGGTAGGCTCCGGACAGGCAGCAGAAATTCAGGCACGTGAGATTGAAGTATTGGGTACTTGTGACAATACTTATCCATTGCAGAAAAAAGGACATTCAATGGAGTTCTTGCGTGAGATTGCTCACTTGCGTCCTCGTACGAATACGTTTGGTGCAGTGTTCCGTATCCGTCATAACATGGCTATTGCGATTCATAAGTTCTTCCATGAAAGAGGTTTCTTCTATTTCCACACTCCTCTGATTACAGCATCAGACTGTGAAGGTGCCGGACAGATGTTCCAGGTTACGACCATGAACCTCTATGATTTGAAGAAAGATGAAAACGGTTCTATTATTTATGATAATGACTTCTTCGGAAAGCAGGCAAGTCTGACAGTTTCCGGACAGTTGGAAGGTGAATTGGCTGCTACTGCTTTGGGAGCAATTTATACATTCGGACCGACATTCCGTGCGGAAAATTCAAATACACCGCGTCATTTGGCTGAGTTCTGGATGATTGAACCGGAAGTAGCTTTCAATGACATCAATGACAACATGGATTTGGCAGAAGAATTCATCAAATACTGTGTACAGTGGGCATTGGACAACTGTTATGACGATGTGAAGTTCTTGAACGATATGTTTGATAAGGGCTTGATTGAACGTCTGCAGGGGGTATTGAAGGAATCATTTGTACGTCTGCCTTATACAGAAGGTATCAAGATTCTGGAAGAAGCAGTAGCTAATGGACATAAGTTTGAATTCCCGGTTTACTGGGGCGTGGATTTGGCTTCAGAACACGAACGCTTCCTGGTGGAAGAGCACTTCAACGTCCGGTTATCTTGACCGATTATCCGAAAGAAATCAAGGCGTTCTATATGAAACAGAACGAAGATGGCAAGACTGTACGTGCTATGGATGTGCTGTTCCCGAAGATTGGCGAAATTATCGGAGGTTCAGAGCGTGAAGCAGATTATGACAAACTGCTGACTCGTATTCAGGAACTGAATATCCCGATGAAGGATATGTGGTGGTATCTGGATACCCGTAAGTACGGTTCATGTCCTCATTCTGGATTCGGATTAGGCTTTGAACGTCTGCTGTTGTTTGTAACGGGCATGGCCAATATCCGCGACGTGATACCGTTCCCGCGTACACCGCGTAATGCTGAATTCTAAAAGAGAATTGTATACAGGAAAAAGTCATTCCATGTGGGATGACTTTTTTGTGTGTTTGCGATAGAAAAATGTACATAAAATGCGTGATTCTCAAATTATTTTATAATTTTGTAGGTACCTGATAGGTAATTCTAATACTTTTAGTTATGAAAATACGTTATTTTTTTCTGGTAGCATTTCTAATGCTCTTAGCTGTCGGCAATTCGATAGCCCAGGCTGTGCAGGAGAAGACTCCCGTCAATTTGCAGGGAGTTTGGCAGATGTGTTTCTATCGTTCTAATTCTCCGGATATACCGGGTGAACTTAAGACAAGTAATTCCTTGAAGATTCTTTCTGACGACGGACGCTTTATCAATTGTTGATGATGCAGACGGGAGCCGTTATTTTGGGATATGGAACTTATGAGATGAATAGTGAAGGAGTATATACGGAATGTGTGGAGAAAAATGTGCATCTTCCTCAATTGAATGGAAAGAAAAATGAAATGCACTTTGATTTGAAAGAAAACGGTACGTTGATGTATGTGAAGTATTTCCTGGAGAGCGATGCCAACGGGAATAAGATTGATTCCTGGTGTCATGAAATCTGGAAGAAGTAGAGATGTCACCGGTTTATCCGGGCGATGAGTTACGTTGACGGAAATGAGATAATAAACCGGGAAAAGGCCGTTGCGACAGGATGTCCGTAACGGCCTTTCCTTGTTTTATGGCATTAAAGTGTGATTCATAATCAATCGGTTATCCCGCGAAAAAAAGCTTAAAATCTTTGTCAGTTAAAAGAAAAACCGTACCTTTGCAAGCCGATTATTATCAACTAGTGATAAATTTTTAATTCTGAGTGCTTTATCCTTCTTTGTCCGGGAAGAATAGGGAGGTAGGAATTTGTTTTTTAGTAGTTAACATTTTAAAAAAGATTTAAGAGTGGATACTTTAAGTTACAAGACCATTTCTGCAAACAAGGAAACAGCAACTAAAGAATGGGTTGTTGTGGATGCTACCGATCAGGTTGTAGGCCGTCTCGGTGCGAAAGTTGCAAAGTTGTTGAGAGGTAAGTACAAACCTAACTTCACCCCTCACGTAGACTGCGGTGATAACGTAATTATCATCAATGCAGACAAAGTGAAATTTACAGGTAAGAAAATGACCGACAAGGTTTACCTGAGCTATACCGGCTATCCTGGTGGCCAGCGTGAGATTACTCCGGCTCGTCTGTTGGCGAAACCGAATGGCGCTGAAAAATTGATGAAAAGAGTAGTAAAAAGGTATGCTTCCTAAGAATCGTCTGGGAGCTAAGTTGCTGGGTAACTTGTATGTTTACGAAGGAAGTGAACACAAACACGAAGCCCAGACCCCGAAAGTAATTGATATTAATTCACTTAAATAATAAAGAATGGAAGTAGTAAATGCATTAGGCAGACGTAAAAGCGCAGTAGCTCGCGTTTTCGTAAGCGAAGGTACAGGAAAGATTACTATTAACAAGAGAGACCTTGCACAGTACTTTCCATCAACTATTCTTCAGTATGTAGTTAAACAGCCGTTGAACAAATTGGAAGTGGCTGAAAAATATGATATCAAAGTTAACTTGTGCGGTGGTGGTTTCACT
>ENA-OQHP01000269-OQHP01000269.1-human-gut-metagenome-genome-assembly--contig:-NODE-269-length-17385-cov-2.840248_pt1 | contig 17385 bp, 21 predicted proteins | sample MGYA00242563_ERZ504717 | MGnify/ENA primary metagenome ERZ504717 (study PRJEB26092, sample SAMD00036212) | human gut metagenome | host: Homo sapiens | study: EMG produced TPA metagenomics assembly of... | reverse complement strand
TATTTAAAATAAATTAAAAATCATTTTATCTCTTGATTAGTAATTAAAGTTAATTATATAATACATAGGTTGCTTTTTAAGCAAAGGATTAAAATAAGCTTGCTTTGTAAATATTTTTAGGAGAAATTTTATGTATAAAAGACATATTACTATATATATTACCATATTTTCAATAATTTTAACAACATTTTTTTCAAATATTTATGCTCAGCCTACTTCTGTAGTTGAAACAACAACGGAGGCTACTACAGAAGAACCGTCAGTTATTAATAATTATGCTGACAGTTCTAAGGTTTTAAATATTGATGCAAGAGGAGCTATTCTTATTGACGCCAATACTGGTGTTACAATTTACGAAAAGAATTCTCACGAAAAACTTTATCCTGCAAGTATTACAAAAATAATGACTGCTTACCTTGCTTGTAAGTATGGTAAATTTGATGATACTCTTACAGCATCTCACAATGCTATTTATGGCATAGGTCAAGGTAGTAGTATCATTGGTATAAAAGAAGGCGAACAGATTTCTTTCCTTGATGGTCTTTATGGTATAATGATGGAATCAGCTAACGAAGTTGTATGATGGTTGCTGAACATATAGACGGTACTGTTGAAAAATTCGTAGAAAGAATGAATAAACAGGCTCAGGATTGGGGTTGTAAGGATACCCACTTTAATAACCCTCATGGTTTCCACGATGTAAACCACTACACTACCCCATACGATATGAGTTTAATAGCTTACAATGCTATTAAAGATGAAAACTTTAGTAAAATCTGGGGAACTGTAGACCATACAATTCCAGCCACTAATAAAAGTCCTCAAAGATTTTTACATAACAAGGATAAAATGCTTAAACCAACTTCTGATTATTATTATCAGTATGCTATTGGTGGTAAAACAGGTTTCCATGATGATGCTAAAAACACTCTTGTAACTTGTGCTGAAAAAGATGGCGTAAAACTTATATCTGTTGTAATGAAAGCAAATGGTTATAATCAGGCTTATACAGACTCTAAGACATTACTTGACTACGGTTTTTCAGTTTACAAAGACAATAAGGTTTATACTGGCGGAACTTATACTGATAAAATTCCTGTATATCAGACTTATTTAAGTGAAGATTACAATGTTGGCGAATTAAATGTAACTGTTGCTGGCGATGTAAGTGCTAAACTTCCAAGTTTTGTTTCTGCCAAAGATGTAAAAACAAAGGCTGTAATCAATTACAGCAAAGACAATAATGATAAAAAGATATATGCCCCTATAAAAGAGGGTGACAAAATCGGCACAATGGAATTTACATACAAAGATAAAACCATTGCTGCTGCTGATATTACAGCATCAAATACTGTAGAGGCAAAATCTGATAAACAACTTGCTGAAATGAAATTAATAAACAATGTTAAATCTTTTTTACATATGATTTTAAATGCTTTAATTTTCATTATTCCAGTTGTAATCATAATAATTATTTTATTAGTTGTCAGAAATAATATTAATAAAAAGAAAAAGAAGAAACGCAGAAAGAAATCTTCTTCTCACAATTCTACAAAAAGACATTCATCAAATAGCGGTTCTGGTTCAAAAACCAGAAGTAGTAGTTCATCAAGAGCAAGAAGTGCTGACGAATTGAGATTACAAAAAAGAAGACGCGAAATGCAAAGGTCAATGGAGGAAAGACGCAGAAGAGCTGAAAGCTCAGACAGACCTCCTATAAGACGAAGAAGACAGTAATAAAAATTAAAAATAAGACACAATAAGGTAGAAGTTGAAAATCAGCTTCTACCTTATTTTTTATTTGTTCTGAAATACAATATAAAAGCAAAGTAATCATTTACAATACTGAATTTTTTATTAATTTAATAAAAAACTAACTTAAAAACTGCATTTCTATTGATTTTAAAATAAAAATATAGTATTATGTAAATAGGTAAAATAACTTTACTATAATATTATGGAGGTAGTATATCCCATGGAAAATTTAAACAGACAACTTTTAACAAACGGTTTTAAATTCAACGATGATTTAAAAATCGGTACAAAGAAAACTCTCCCTGAAAAAATAGTTCAGTTCGGTGAAGGTAATTTCCTTCGTGCCTTTGTTGACTATATGTTCGACGAAATTAATGAACAGGGCTTATTTGAAGGTGGTATCACTCTTATCCAGCCTATCCCTGGTGGTGACTTCTTGAGAAATGTTCTTAACGAACAGGAAGGTCTTTACACTCTTATTGCTAGAGGTCGTGAAGATGGCAAGGAAGTTGCAGCTAAAAGACTTATTACTTGCGTAAACAGATGTATCAACCCATATGTTGACCTTGATACATACAACACTTGTGCAAAGAACCCTGAACTCAGATTCGTAGTTTCTAACACTACTGAAGCTGGTATTTCTTGGAAAGAAGAAGATATGATTACTGACCAGCCACAGGACTCTTTCCCTGCTAAGGTTTGTAACTTCTTATATGTAAGATTTAAGGAATTCAATGGCGATATGAACAAAGGTCTTGTATTTATCCCTTGCGAACTTATTGATGATAACGGTAAGACATTAAAGAAGTATGTTCTTCAGCATGCTGCTAACTGGAAGTTAGGCGACGAATTCATCAACTGGATTGAAAATGCTTGTATCTTCACTAGCACACTTGTTGATAGAATCGTTACTGGTTACCCTCGTGAAGAAGCTGAAGCATTATGCGAACAGTTTGGTTACAAGGATAATGCTATTGACACAAGTGAAATCTTCCACACTTGGGTTATTGAAGGCCCTGCTGAACTTGAAAAGGAACTCCCATTCCCTAAGGCTGGTCTTAAAGTTATCTTTACTCCAGATGTAAAGCCATACAAGAAGAGAAAGGTTAGAATCCTTAACGGTGCTCATACTTGTTCTGTACTTGGTGCTTTCCTTGCTGGTCACAACTTAGTTGGCGAATTAATGGCAGATAAGATGTTCTACAAGTACCTTGAAGATGCTCTTAACAACGAAATCATTCCTGCTATCGTTAGCCCAGAACTTACTCTTGAAGACCTCAAGGGCTTTGCTGATGCTGTATTCGATAGATTCCAGAATCCATTCATCAAGCATAAGCTTTTAGACATTTCTTTAAATTCTACTTCTAAGTGGGAAGCTCGTGTACTTCACACTATTAACGAATACTATGCACAGAAGAAGGAACTTCCTAAGATTCTTACTTTCTCATTTGCTGCATACCTTGCATTCTACAGAGGTACTGAAATTAGAGAAGGTGCTTTAATCGGTAAAAGAGGCGACGAAGAATACTTAATCAAGGATGCTCCAGAAGTTCTCGAATTCTACAAGAATGCTTGGACAGGCGTTGATGTTACTGATAAGGCTCAGATTGCTGAACTCGTTACTAAGGTTTGCGGAAATAAAGACTTCTGGCTTGGCGAAGACCTTAATACTGAATTAGGTAACTTCCCTACAGTTGTTGCAGACCACTTATACAATATCTTAAACAACGGTGTTGTTTCTGAAGTTGAAAAGGTTTTAGCATAATTAAATAAATTCGGAGGAAAATATGGATACAAACAATGCTATTAAGATAAATGATAATGATAACGTTGTTGTAGCCCTTCGTAATATTACTGCTGGCGAAGAAATCTTCGGTGTAAAAGCAGTTGACAATATCGACAGGGGCCATAAAATGGCCCTTGTTGACATTAAAGAAGGGGAAAACATCATTAAGTATGGCTATCCAATTGGTCATGCTACACAGGACATTAAGGCTGGCGAATGGGTACATTCTCACAATGTAAAGACTAACCTTAGTTCTACACTTGAATACACTTACAATCCAAAACTTAAAGATATTCCTGTTAATAGAAAAGATACTTTTATGGGCTATGTTCGTAAAAATGGCGAAGTTGGTATCAGAAATGAAATTTGGGTTGTTAATACTGTTGGTTGTGTAAATGGTGTTTCTAATGCTATTGTTGCTGAAGCTAATAAGCGTTTTGGTGGCAGAGTTGACGGTATTTATAACTTCGTTCATCCATATGGCTGTTCTCAGCTTGGCGAAGACCACGAAAATACTCAGAAGCTCTTAAAGGGTATGGTAAATCACCCTAATGCTGCCGGTGTTTTAGTTCTTAGTTTAGGTTGCGAAAACAACAACCTTAATGAATTTAAAAAGGTTCTTGGCGAATGGGACGATGAAAGAGTTAAGTTCTTAGTTGTTCAGGACCACGAAGACGAAATTGAAGCTGCTATGGAAGAAATGGGCAAGCTTGTTGAATATGCTGAACAGTTTAAGCAGGAAGAATGTCCAGTATCTAAGTTAGTTATTGGTCTTAAATGTGGTGGTTCTGACGGTTTATCTGGTATTACTGCTAACCCTCTTATCGGTAGAATTTCTGATATTATGGTTGCTAATGGTGGTAAGACAGTTCTTTCAGAAGTACCAGAAATGTTCGGTGCTGAAACTATGCTTATGGATAGATGTAAAACTCCTGAGCTTTTCCAGCAGACAGTTGACCTTATTAACAACTTTAAGGAATATTTCCTTAGTCATGGCGAACCTGTAGGCGAAAATCCATCTCCTGGTAACAAAAAAGGTGGTATCACAACTCTTGAAGATAAGTCACTTGGCTGTACTCAAAAGGGTGGTACTTCAAATGTTATGGGTGTATTAAAGTACGGCGAAAAGGCTGTTGCTGACGGTCTTTCTCTCTTACAGGGTCCTGGTAACGACATCGTAGCTATTAGTGGTATGATGGCATCAGGTTGCCACATTATCTTATTCTCACTGGTAGAGGTACTCCTGTTGGTTCACCTGTTCCTACAGTTAAAATTGCAACTAACACTCCACTTGCTGAAAGAAAGTCTAACTGGATTGACTGGAATGCAGGTAGATTAGTTGAAGATAAAAAGATGGACGAATATGCAGAAGAATTCTTCAAGTATATCCTTGATGTTGCTTCTGACAGAAAGAAAACTAAAAACGAAATTAATGGATATAGAGAAATTGCTATCTTTAAGAATGGCGTAACTTTATAATTCATTTGTATAAAAATCTAATTTATTTTGGGAGGACACAAAAATGGGTTTTATTGATGAAAATTTCTTATTAAAAACTGAAACTGCAAAGAAGTTATTTAACGACTATGCAAAGAACGAGCCTATTTATGATTTCCATTGTCACTTAAATCCACAGGAAATTTATGAAAACAAGAACTTTGAAGATATTTCTGATGTATGGCTTGGTGGCGACCACTACAAGTGGAGAGCTATGCGTTCTTTAGGTGTACCTGAAGAAGAAATTACTGGCAAGAATGCTGACAAGCTTAACAAGTTTGTAAAGTGGGCTGAAACTATTCAGTATGCTATTGGTAATCCACTTTATCATTGGACTCACCTTGAACTTCAGAGATACTTCGGTATTTACGAACCTTTAACAAAGGACAATGCCGTTGAAATTCACGACAAGATTAACGAAATGCTTGCTAAGCCTGAATTTAAGGTAAGAGAACTTATCAAGCGTTCTAATGTTAAGGCTATTAACACAACTGATGACCCTGCTGATTCACTTGAATGGCACAAGAAGCTTGCTGCTGAAGAAACTGCATTCAAGGTATATCCAGCTTGGAGACCAGACAAGGCTCTTAACATTGATGCTCCAACATATGCTGACTACATCAAGACTCTTGGTGCTACAGAAAATACTGAAATCAAGACTTTTGCTGACTTAAAGGCTGTTCTCGTTAAGAGAGCTGACTTATTCGATTCTCTTGGTTGTAAGGCATCTGACCACGCATTTACTTATGTTCCATTTAGAAAGGCTGACGAAGCTGAAATCGATTCTATTATCGCATCTGCTCTTGCTGCAACAAGCCAAGTGTAGAAGATTGTGAAAAGTATAGAACTATGCTTATGTTATTCTTAGGCGAAATGTACGCTGATAGAAACTGGGCTATGGAAATTCACTTAAATATCAAGAGAGATAACAACACTAGAAGATTTGAACAGATGGGCCCTGATACTGGTTTCGACTGTATCTCTGACTGGTCAACTGTTGAAGGTTTAACAGGTCTTTTAGATGCTCTTGACTACAACAACAAGTTACCTAAGACTTTATTATTCGCTGGTAACCCTGCTGATAATCAGGTATTTGGTACAATCCTCGGCTGTTTCCAGGGACCTGAAGCTGCATCTAAGATTCAGTTCGGTACTGCTTGGTGGTTCAATGACAACAAGGACGGTATGGAAGCTCAGATTAAGGCACTTGGTAACTTAGGTGTACTCGGTAAGTTCGTTGGTATGCTTACTGACTCAAGAAGTTTCTTATCTTACCCAAGACACGAATACTTCAGAAGAATTCTTTGTAACATCATCGGCGAATGGATTGAAAATGGCGAATATGCTAATGACATCGAATTTGCTGGTAAGTTAGTTTCTGATATTTGCTACGGTAACGCAGCTAAATACTTCAACTTAGATAAGTAATTCTATTTAATCAATAGGGTGGGTTCTTAACCTGCCCTATTTTTTATAATAAATAAAATGCAAATATTTACTATTACTGCCTATAACGCAGATTATATTTTAGCAAAAGAAGAAAACTTTCAAAAACTATAGATATTTTAAATGAAAATGGCTATAAAATAATATGGAGAAAATATAAAATTATTTGCAATTGATTACAGAACCCCTAACCTTGTTAAACAATTAATACATTTATGGGAAAAAGACCGTAAAAGCAAGCCATAACTTTTTATCAGACGATGAAATTCAGCAAATAAAAAAAATATGTTCCAGAAGCATTAAACAATATTCCACATTTAGTTGTTGCTAAAGATGATTTTGACTACCCTGTTGGTTTATGGGAATTGCTGAAAATAAATTGGAAATGTTATTTGTAGCAGATAATGAAAGAGGAAAAGGCATAGGAAAAGCATTAATTAAATATGGCATATCAAATTATAATATTAATGAATTGACTGTAAATGAACAAAACCCTCTTGCCAAAGAATTTTATGAGCATATGGGATTTAGAGTTTATAAAAGAACAGATTTAGATGAACAAGGGACCAATATCCTATACTATATATGAATCGAGAGGTAAATGAGTAATAATAATGCCTTTTGAAGATTATAATTTCAATTTAAAGGAGAAGGAATACAAATGAAAAATATGTCTAAAACAGCCTTAATATATGCAATATTAGCAGCAGCCTTATATGCTATCAACATACCTCTATCTAAATTGCTTTTAAATCACATACCACCAACATTAATGGCCGGATTTTTATATTTAGGTGCTGGTATAGGTATGTTTTTGCTTTCTATAATACACAAAGAAAACGATGAAACGCAAAAATTAACCAAAGCTGAATTGCCCTACACTTTAGGAATGATAGTTTTGGATATTGCAGCACCTATTTTTTTAATGTTTGGTTTAACAATGACAAATTCAGCTAATGCATCACTTTAAACAACTTCGAAATTGTTGCTACATCAATTATAGCTTTAGTCTGTTTTAAAGAAATTATATCTCCAAAATTGTGGACTGCAATATTATTTATAACTGTATCTACAATTATACTTTCCTTTGAGGATATGTCAGCCTTTGCATTTTCAAAGGGTTCACTCCTTATCCTCTGTGCCTGTGTATGTTGGGGTTTTGAAAACAACTGTACCAGAAAATTATCTAGCAAGAGTTCTACAGAAATTGTTGTCTTAAAAGGCCTATTCTCAGGTATGGGTTCTCTTATAATAGGTTTAGTAATAAAAGAAAGTTTAGCTAACATTAAATTTATACTTGTTACATTACTTTTAGGCTTTATTTCTTATGGATTAAGTATTAAATTCTACATTATGGCACAAAAATACCTTGGGGCAGCAAAAACAAGTGCATATTACGCTATTTCGCCATTTTTAGGGGTTATTTTCTCTTTTGCATTATTTGGTACTGCAATAGAAATAAACTTCTATATTGCCCTTGTATTGATGATTATAGGTACAGTATTGGTAACTCATGATACAATACAGTTACAACATTCTCACGAGCATATACATGTACATACTCATATGCACACTCATAGTAATGGTGTAACTCATTGTCACGAGCATAGTCACACTCATTCTCATCTTCATATACATAATAGCAATACTGAAGAACACAGCCACACACATAAGATTGAAAACTTGCCTATACATAATCATATACATACAATATAAAAAACACCTCCAAAGGAATTTTAATTTTCCCTTGGAGGTGTTCTATTTACTAAGGAATTAATTTTCTTAGTTCTTGTAAACTCTGATTATTGAAGAAATTTCATTAATCATAGACATACCATTGAAAATTGTTATAGCATCTCTGAAGTTCTTTTCAAGAACTAAGTCTGTAATAACAACTAATTCAGCAAGTCCATTTTTCTTAGTTTTCTGAATAACTCTATCAATACCAACATCGTTATTACCAAGAACACTAGCTACACTTGCAAGAACGCCTGGCTTATCAGAAACCTGCATTCTGAGGAAGTATTTGCACTTTGTATCTTCTATATTCTTAATTGGAATAGACTTGTAGCAAGTGCAACCAATTCTTGCTGTACAGTTGTGTATAATATTTCTAGCTGAATCAATAACATCACCCATAATGGCACTAGCAGTTGGGAGTTCGCCAGCACCTCTACCCATAAACATAGCATCATCAACAGCATCGCCATGAACAAAAACAGCATTAAATGAATCATTAACTGTAGCTAATGGGTGATTTGATGATATAAGCATAGGATGAACCATAACTTCAATGCCGTTACCGTCATTTCTTGCAACACCTAAAAGCTTAATTGTGCAATCCATATCCTTTGCATACTTAATATCCTTTGATGTAATCTTTGTTATACCTTCTGTAGCTACATCATCAAAAGTAACTCTTGTATTAAAGGCAATAGACGCCATAATAGCCATCTTTCTGGCAGCATCATAACCTTCAATATCAGCTGTAGGGTCGGCCTCTGCATATCCTAAATCCTGAGCAATTTTTAATGCTTCATCAAAGTCCATACCCTCTTTAGTCATTTTAGTTAAAATAAAATTAGTAGTACCATTTACAATACCCATAATTTCAGAAATATAATTACCAGCTAAACATTGTTTAATGGTCTGATAATTGGAATAGCACCTGCTACAGCTGCCTCAAAAAGTAAATCACAGCCATTTTCCTTTGCTAATTCCATAAGTGCGTGACCCTTTGACGCAATTAAGTCCTTATTTGCTGTAACAATATTCTTCTTAGCCTTTAAGGCCTGTGTAATGTATGTGTTTGCAGCTCAATGCCACCCATTACCTCTACTACAATATTGATAGAATCATCATTAAAATTTCATCAAAATTGTCAGTAAGATATGCTGAATCAATACCATCTCTAGTTTTATTCTTATTTCTTACTAAGATTTTAGCAATTTCAATATTAGCCCCAACCTTGTGAATCATTTCATCAGCCTGTTTGTTGATGAGCTTATATACACCTGTTCCAACAGTACCTGCCCCTAATATAGCAACTCTAATTTTATCCATTTTTATCCTCCTTAGTAAATTTATTTTCTATAGAATACCACACAACTACTATAAAAACAAGGTTAAGTTTAAAAGTATTTGATATAAATGTTCCAATACGGGATTTTTGTAACACAAAAGGCAACCATTTCTGTAAATCAGAAACAGTTGCCTCTTTTATATTATATTTTGAATTAAATTTCACTCATAACATCCTGCATATCGTAGATACCAGGCTTTTTACCCTTTATAAACTTAGCAGCCTTTACAGCACCTACTGCAAAAACTTCCTTACTATGGGCAGAATGAGTAAATTCAATAACTTCGTCCTGTCCTGCAAAAATAACTTCGTGGTCACCAACAATAGTACCACCTCTTACAGCAGAAAGACCAAGCTCTTTTCTATCTCTTTTCTGTCTTACCTGACTTCTGTCATAAACATATTCAAGGTCGCCACCAACACCTTCGTTTACAGCATCTGCAAGAAGAATTGCTGTACCACTTGGGGCATCAATCTTCTGATTGTGATGACGCTCTACAATTTCAACATCAAAGCCAGCCTGATATAAAACATCAGAATACTTCTTTAAAATTGTAGCAATAAGGTTAATACCAAGACTCATATTAGCAGACTTAAACATAGCAACCTTTTCAGAAGCCTTTTTAAGCATATCCATTGTTTCATCAGAAAGACCAGTTGTACAAATAACAGCTGGAATATTCTTTTCTACTGCGTAATCAATAACAGCTGGAACAGCACTTGCAGTAGTAAAATCAATAATAGCATCTGCCTCTACATTACAGTCCTTTATATCAGTAAAAACAGGGAAAGGAGCATTTGCACCAGCAATATCAATACCTGCAACGATTTCTGCATCAGCATCTTTATTTACTAAGTCACAAATAACCTTACCCATTTTACCATTACATCCGTGCATTATAATTTTTACCAATCTGTACACATCCTTTTCGTAGGTAAAAGTTGTATTAAAGAATACCGAAATCCTTCATAGCCTTTTCAAGGTTAGCCTTGTTACAATCTTCCATTTCACAAGTGGAGAACGATAACCACCAGCATTCATACCCATCATATTAAGGGCAGCCTTTACTGGAATAGGATTTACTTCACTAAATAAAGCATTTACTAATGGAATAGCCTTTACCTGCATTTCAGCAGCCTTTGCTACATCGCCATTGAGGAAAGACATAACCATATCGTGAGTATACTTAGGTGCTACATTAGATAAAACAGAAATAACACCCTTACCACCTAAAGATAAAAGTGGAGTAATCTGGTCATCATTACCAGAGTAAATAGCAATCTTGTCGCCACAAAGATTTGCAATCTTAGCAACCTGAGAAAGGTCACCACTTGCTTCCTTAATAGCTACAACATTATCAATTTTAGCAATTTCTGCAACAGTTTCAGGCTTAATATTAAGACCTGTTCTACCTGCAACAGAATAAACAATAACAGGAATGTTAACACTACCTGCCATAGCTTCATAATATTTAACAAGACCCTTCTGAGTAGTCTTGTTGTAGTATGGAGTTACAATCAAAAGACCGTCAGCACCAACTTCTTCGCATTTCTTACAAAGCTGAACACCATGAGCAGTATCATTACTACCAGCACCAGCAATAACTGGAATTCTCTTATTAATAACATCAACTGCAAACTTAACAACACTAATCTGTTCTTCATCAGTAAGTGTAGAGGCCTCGCCTGTTGTACCACAAATAATAATTGCGTCTGTTCCATTTTCTACCTGATATTCAAGCATATTTCTAAGCGAGTCATAGTTTACGCTACCATCAGCATTAAATGGAGTAACAATAGCAACACCTGCACCTGTAAAAAGTAAAGTCTTTGCCATTTATATCAATTCCCTTCTATATTCAATGCCGAATTGACCATTTTAGCCAATTCCGACACAATTATTAATTTACAAAATTAGTCCATATAACCCTTTGCTGTAAGAAGTTCAGCAAGAAGAACAGCACCACCTGCTGCACCACGAAGAGTATTGTGGCTCATAGAAACCATCTTGTAATCATACTGGTTAGATTCTCTAAGACGACCACAAGAAATAGCCATACCACCATCAATTTCACGAGCAGTCTTAATCTGTGGCTGGTCAGGCTGGTCCTTTTCAGTATAAACATGGATGAACTGCTTTGGTGCGTGAGGAAGGTTAAGCTTCTGTGGTTCACCAGAATAGTCTGCCCACATCTTTTCAATTTCTTCTACAGATGGCTTATTTACACCGTCCTTGAATGAGAAGAAGATAGCAGCTGTATGACCATTTGATACAGGTACTCTATAAGTCTGACATTCAATAGAAAGTTCATTAGAAGGTACAATTTCCTTACCTTCAATCTTACCAAGAACCTTGTTAGGTTCTACTTCAGACTTCATTTCTTCGCCACCAATATATGGAATAAGGTTATCTACCATTTCTGGCCAAGTTTCGAAGTCTTACCAGCACCTGAAATTGCCTGATAAGTTGTAACTAAAGCATGGTCAATGGGATACTTCATATTAATAACAGCCATAGCTGGAAGATAAGACTGTAAAGAACAGTTAGACTTAACGGCAATAAAGCCTCTCTTAGTACCAAGTCTTTCTTTCTGAGCTGGAATAATTTCAAGATGCTGAGGATTGATTTCAGGAATAATCATAGGAACATCTGGAGTATGTCTATGAGCTGAGTTGTTTGAAACAACAGGGCATTCAGCCTTTGCATAGCGTTCCTCAAGAGCCTTGATTTCATCTTTCTTCATATCTACTGCACAGAATACGAAGTCAACTTCCTTAGCAATCTTTTCAACATCATCAGTTGCATTCATAACAACCATATCTGCTACGCTTGCTGGAATTTCTTCGTCCATACACCACTTTGCACCTACTGCGTCCTTGTATGCCTTACCTGCACTTCTTGGAGATGCTGCAAGAACCTTGATATTGTACCATGGGTGGTCGTGAAGAAGAGTGATAAATCTCTGACCTACCATACCAGTTGCACCAATAATACCTACATTGTACTTTTCCTTTTTCATTTTCCTCTCTCCTATATTATATATTTTATTTAATAATAAGTGCTTAATCTGTATAAAAAAACAGACCGTTTCGAGCGGTCTGTGCGAATTCTTAACACAGATAGCGCTCCACTAAAGGCTATCTCGCTACATAGTGACAGTCACAGGGCTATTAACCACAGCAACCAGAACTACATCTACAGAAAAAATGCAATTCTTCGGCAACATTTCCTTTCTATTTACTTCAACCGTTTCTGTCCGTCAGTAAATATACTAATAAACATCGCACCTCTATCTTATTACTTACTCTTAATATACCACTATATATCTTCCTTGTCAATGCTGTAAAATATTTTTGTTGAATTTGGGCAAACTTTTAATAAAGGAGTGAAAAATATATGGAAAAGAAGAAAAAAATTACAACCTGAATATATTATGAAGTGTTGAAGTAGCCAAAGAAATAGGTTTATGGGATAAATAGAAAAATTAGGCTGGAAAAGTCTTACTTCAAGAGAAAGTGGCAGACTAGGTGGAGAGATAGCTAAGAGAAAGCGCAAAAAAGAAGAAAAATAGAAAAATAGGCAAACCTATAAAAGGCTTGCCTATAATTATTTTATTATTTTACAACAACATTTTTGCAGTTTGTCTGCTTAACCATTTCACTGTTTGACTTATTATTCTTATTAATACAGTTAGTAAATGTAATGTCTTCGCTATTTTCTACTTCGAAAGCTGGACCATTTACGCCAACAACTGTAACATTATTGAACTTAATACCTCTTGTATTTGTAAGTACAAAGCCCTTTTCCTTAACAGGCTGAACACCAACATACATAGCAGGTTCGCCTTCAACAGCATTATCTGCAATAGAAATATATACATTTTCAAATGTACAATCTTCAACATACATTTCAGCTAAGCCAAAGAAGTGACCAGCAGAAGCATTTACATCTTTACAAGTCATATTAGAGAAATGTAAGCGTCTGAAAACTGGAGTATCCTTTGTAACAGGTGCTGGGTTCTTATCAACAACATCTGGGTCCATACCTCTTGGTCCCCACATATAGTAAAGGTTTGCAATAAATGGACAAAGTACATTTTCCATAATTACATTGTCTACTCTAATATCCTGAACAGCTCCGCCTCTGTATCTTCTTGATTTAAGTCTGATACCTCTGTCTGTATTAGTGAATACACAGTTGCTGATAGTAACATTTTCTACTGAACCACTCATTTCAGAACCAATAACAACACCACCATGGCCATGAACCATAGTACAGTTTGTAATTGTAATGTTCTTACAAGGAACTCTTTCAGCAGTACCTTCTGTACCAGCCTTAATAGCAATACAGTCATCACCTACATCAACATGACAGTTGCTAATGTGAATATTTGAACAAGATTCTGGGTCAATACCATCAGTATTTGGAGAATCGTATGGGTTGTTAATAGTTACATTATCAATAGTTACATTATCACAAAGTATAGTATTAATTGTCCAACTTGGAGAATTTGTAAGTGTTACACCCTGAATAAGAACATTCTTACATTCATAAGGAGCAATCATCTTTGGTCTTGGATACTTGTTTTCTTTAGCTCTAAAAATCTTCCACCAAAAAGCACCCTGTCCATCAAGAGTACCTCTACCAGTAATAGAAATATTTTCGCAGTTATCAGCATTAATAAGAGATGCGTAGCAATCCTGCTTAACACCTTCCCAACGAGAAGTAACTACTGGATATTCTTCAATATCATTTGAGAATAATAAAGTAGCACCAGCTTCAAGATTAAGATTTATATTACTCTTTAAGAAAATAGGACCTGTTAAATATGTACCCGCAGGAACAAAAACAGTACCTCCACAATTTTCAGCACATTTATCAATAGCAGTTTTAATAGCAGCAGTACAAGAAGTTTTGCCATCTGCAACCGCACCACAATCAAGTATATTAATAATTGCCATTTTCTACCTCCGTTTTTAGCATAATCTATATATTACACCAAAATTATAACATAGCTATAGGATATATTCAACAACTTTAATTATTTTTTCACAATTTATTTATCCAATCATAACAATAGCCAAACCATTGATGCTGACCTTCACATTCTTTATATTCAATGTCTTTTATCAAACAGTCTATATACATTTTTTAGCTCGCTCAATTTGCTCTCTTACGCCAATAATACCTCTATCGCCATTAAGACTATCTTCTGTTCCTACTTCAATATATAAAGGTCTAGGAGCCAAAAGAGCAGCCATATCACCCATATCTACTCTATTCCAAAGTTTTGGTATAAAATTACATCCACACTTGTTTGTAAACAACAATGTATCCTTAAAACTATGGAAATAACAACTTGAAACTATATACTTAACTCTTTCATCTAAAATGCCAAGCCAGAGTCCGCTAAATCCGCCACCTGAAAAACCTACTACACCTAACTTCTTTACAGAATCCTCTTTTTCTATATAATCTACAAGGCACATAAGCTCATAAACTATAACACCCTGTAATGACATTCCCAAACTAATTAATGCAAAATTCAATTCATCACAATCTGATTTTTGTACATCATCGTACACACCTAGTCTGCGTTCTCCAGAGCCTAAAAGGTCCGGAATATAAACAGTATAACCCATTTTCATTAAGTCCAAAGCATAGCTGTAAACCATATCCTCATTTTTTTCTGAAGATATAAGCCCTTCTTTTCCATTACAGCCATGACCATGAAGTGCAATTATATTTTTACCATTACTTTTCTTTGGTGTCATTATGTAAAAAGGCATTTCCAAACTAGGCATGGTAGAAATTTTAACTTTTTCCAATATGTATTCTTTGTATTCTTTTTGCTCTATTTTTCTAAAACTTAATTTACTTTTAGGAATTTTCAAAGCCTAAGCCTTTCTTTAATCTAGGAATAACAGCCTCTTTCCATTTTTGAAAATCCTTAACTGTTTCCCCTTTAAACTTATATTTATCGCCATTTTTATTGATATATTTTCTAATAAAATCAAAACCATTATATCTGTTATTCATCATAACACCTCGTATAAAATTTATTTTAAACATTATCCAAATGACATTATAATACACATTACTCAAATATCAAGTGAAATTTCCGTAAAATTATATTAAAATTAAGTGGAATTTTTTTCAAAAAAATAGAAGACCTCTATTTCAAGGTCTTCCTTAATTTAAAAAGATAAATTTGTTTTAAAACAAGTAACAAGATAGTTCCAAATATAACACCTGAAAAGTCAATCCATACATCTTTTACAGAACTACTTCTACCTATAGGAAATAATTGTATTGTTTCATCTATTAAAGCTACTAAAAGCCCTATAAACAAAGGAATCCAAACATACTGTTTCATATTCTTTAAAACAGTACCGTATCTATACTTAACAAAATTCCCAAAGCAGTAAACTCTGTAAAATGAGCTAATTTTCTAATAATATGTTCTGTTATATCTGTACTTATGCCTATTCGTGCAAAAATCTGCATTATCTCATAAAGAACCCCCTGACTTATGCCAGAGGATTCTTCTCCATTTTTTGACGAATTCCACCATATGAATCCAATCACAAAAAATGTAATTATTATAAACAAATACTTATACCAATTTCTTTTCATAACCTATAAATTATAAGAAAGGTTCAAAAATCGGCTTTAACACTTCAATATCTGAAAGTGAGAGAGAAGAAAGGCAGTTTGATTGGAATTCTTTTCTTTCGTCTGATGAAAGTCCGTAGTACATCTGCTTAGCAGTTGAAATGTCTGAAAGTACATCATAACTTGGGTCAGCATAGTATGATTCCATAGCACTTAAAATGTACTGTGCTACTTCTTTCTGTTCAGCTGTTGAACAGTAAGGAATAAGATAACTCTTAGTATCTCTTATTATATTTTTAAGAGCTTTCATCTGTGAATCATTAAGAGTAATAGCTTCAGTTGTAGTAGCTTCTGTAGTAGTTTCTACCTTTGAAGTAGTAGTTTCTGTTGTAGCCTCTGTAGTAGTTGTAGCAGTAGTTGTTGTAGTTGTAGTATTTGATGAACTACCACCTGAGCTAGAACCACCACTACTTGAACCACCGCCACCACCACTAGAACTTGTATTCTTTGTAGTAGTTTCTGTTGCTTCAGTTGTAGTAGTTTCTGTTACTGTTTCGCCATTAGCATTTGTAACAACTTCTGTCTTTGTTGTTACTTCTGTTGTGTTTTCAGAATTATTTGTACCAATATACTTAGCAAGAGCTAAACAAACTTCGCCTCTAGTAATATTATCAGTTGCTCTGAAAGTATCATTCTTTTCAAGTGAAAAAGCACCTGCTGAAATTGCTCTCTTTACATAAGATTCAGCCCACTGTGCTACTTCGTCATTAATCTTAATATCATCTTTAACTTCTGTAGGAAGTTTTGCTGCCTGTGCAAGAACAACACAAGTCTGCTGGCGAGTAAAATTATCCTTTGGTCTGAAAGTATTATCGCCAAAGCCACTAACATAACCATTACTCTGAGCAATTCTTACATCGTTATAATACCAAGCATCATTTCATTATTATCTGCAAAGTTCTTTACAGACTTCAACTTTTCTTCGTCAGCCTTATAACCAAAAACCTGATTAAATACTCTAGTTAATTCAGCTCTTGTAATATTTCCGTTAGGCTTAAAAGTACCGTCTTCATAACCCTTAATGTAACCAGCTTCATACATTTTAACAATAGCCTGACCTTCAGCTGTACTTCGTTTACATCTGAAATCCTGTCTTGATGCCGTATCAGCTGCAAAACATTAATACTAGATACACAAGCTACA
>ENA-OQHP01000268-OQHP01000268.1-human-gut-metagenome-genome-assembly--contig:-NODE-268-length-17390-cov-3.460928_pt1 | contig 17390 bp, 15 predicted proteins | sample MGYA00242563_ERZ504717 | MGnify/ENA primary metagenome ERZ504717 (study PRJEB26092, sample SAMD00036212) | human gut metagenome | host: Homo sapiens | study: EMG produced TPA metagenomics assembly of... | reverse complement strand
CAACCTACAATTTTCTATTTACAACATCTCCTTTTTATATTATTATACAATTAAATTCAAATATTGAGGTTAAATTATATGAAAAATCAAAAACAATTCTTAAAATTACATCTATTGCCATTTTAATACTAAGTATCTGCTGTGTATTAGTTGCTTTAGGTTCTTTATTTTTTGGTATTTACAACTGCCACAAGTTTACAGAGGAAAATTCTATAAGTATTTCACAACAAGCTGTTGAAAGTACTCAAATTTCATCTAATGTATCTCCAGCAATTAATATTGCCAGCAATTCTATGGGTATAGTTATGTTTGTTTTTGCTGTTATAGGCTTTGTACTTTTTATTTTGGTATGAAATGTGTCAAAGGAAGCTCTTATAAACCTGCTTTCATATTAGGCACTACATTTTTGCTATTGTCCTGCTTTTACTGTGTATATTCCTTTGAAAATATTAACATTTTCAATGTAGTACCTATTATATTATTAGGTCTATATACCCGTTGTGCATACGGTGTTAAAATTTCTTATAACAACGAAAATTAAAGGAAAAAGTTGGATTTTTTAATATTTTTATAATACAAATAAACTTTACACCTACCTACATTTGGAGTATACTGTACCTATAAATCATATGATTATTGTATGAGGAGGGATTTATATGGAAAAAAATCAAAAAATATTAAAGTTTCTTTCTTACTTTACAATTATTTGGAACTCTATGGCTTTAGCCTTTAAAATTTTACTACTTACATTGTTATTAATTTTAACATTTGTATGTGCTAAGGATATAAACCTTTCAAATGAAGTTGCCAATACTATAAACAATGCTTTTTCTGAAAATGTAACCCCAGATACATATAACAATACTTTTTCTGAAAATGGCACCGAAAACGATAATGGATTTAAGCCTATACCAGATTCAAAACATATAGACAAGGGCATACACTTTAGCTACAATGGAACTGATTTCAATGTAAATAAAGATTTTTCAATGAGCAAGGTTTCAGGCTCTGATGTACAAAATTTAAGTGTAGTATTTGCTGTAATGCTTATAATAGCTATTGTATGGACTATATTTACAAAATTCCTTGTTATATTTACTGGTGCTTTAGGACTTCGTGCCAGCAAAAAGCCTGAAAAATCAAAAGTACCTTTTGTTTTGGCTTGTGTTATAAGTGTATTTTCTGCTATTAAAATAATATTCTATGTATTATTCAGTGGCATAGGCTTTGTATGTACAGTAAGTTCTATTGTATTTATTATCTTCACTGTATACCTTGGACTTATAAAAAAGGACTATGAAAATACTTTAAAAGCAAGTTCTCCACAATCAGATAATAACACTACAGAAGTTGTTAACAATACTGACGAAGAACCTGTGGAAAATGAGGATTTAGAAAACAAAGAAAGTGAATAACTTCCAATTTTGGACTGTCATTTTGGCAGTCCATTTTTTATTTTACACTTTACAGAATTTTTTATTTGAATTATAATTAACTTAAAGAGAAAAGTGCAAACAAGAGGGGGGATTTTTATGAAAGAGAAACAGAAAATTCTCAATATTTTATCTATAGTAATTATAATATGGCAGGTTATTAGCGGTATTATTAAGGTCGGTATATGCTCTATTTTGCTTTTATGTTGCATAATAACCTGTTCTTCTACAGAAATTGCAAATTCTATTGCAGAACATATTAACAACAACATTCTTTATTCTGGCCAGTTACATAATGCCCACTTTGGCAATCAAGCAATTAACGAAATAATAAGTAATTATATTTCCGGAACAATTTCAGGAAACGATGTTCGCACAATAGCTGGTGTCGTAGGTGTTCTTGTTGCCATTGTAGTTATTGAAATTCTTGTAATTAAAATATACTTTATAATTTCTGGTTTCTTTGGTTTAAAATGTTCTAAAAATCCAGAAAAAGGCAGACCAGCCTTTGTATTAGGTTGTATTGGCGTTGTTGTATCATTTTTACAGGCTTTTTTAACTTATTTAGGCAGTATATTTACATTAGCTGTTGTAGCATTTGCTACATCAACAACAGACGGTCAAATAGTCACTATTTCTCCTAAGGTTATGAACATACTTCTATTCCCTGTTGTATTTATAGTATACACAATATTAATAGGCGTTATAAGACAAAAATATAAAGAAAATACTGAGGCATTTAAAAATATAGCTGATTAAGAAAAAGCACAGACTTCAATGGTGGAGTTTGTGCTTTTTACACACTTTTTACATAAACTATATATAAACTGACTTTACAATATTGCCAAAATATTCGACAATATTGTTATCTATTAGATATGGAGTGAAAATCTTATGAAAAAACAAATTGCTGTTATTGAACTTGCGTCAAATGAATTACGGCTTAAAATCGGCGAAAAGTCCGATATGAAAGTTAAAACCGTAGACTCTCTTTCTTATCCTGTTACATTAGGTAGGGAATCTTTCCACAATGGAAAAATATCTTTTGAAACCATTGAAAAAATATGCCAGATAATAAAAGGATTTTTAAATACTGCCAGTGAATATGGTGTGTCCGAAATCAGAGCCATAGCTACTACTGCTATTCGTGAGGCAAAAAACAAAGATTACATACTTGACCAGATTAAGGTTAAAACAGGTATTGATATTGAGGTTTTAGACGAAAATTCCGAAAAAACCGCTGTAAATAGACATATTATGTCTGTTTTGCCTGCTGAAAAACGAAATTCTGCCCTTTTTGTTCAGCTTGGTTCTGGTAACATAAATATTTATGTTATGGAAAACAGCAAAATGGTAGATACCTATAGCTTAAAAATAGGTGGTTTAAGAATAAATGAACTTTTTGAAGAATCTTTAGATAGCCCAAAAGATTATGTTCAGGTAATAAGAGAATACTTAACACCTTTCTTTGAAACATTGTCTGATGCCATTCCAGAAAAACTAAGCCAATGTATAGTTTCCGGTAATGAAATACAGACTATTGCATCTATGTGTAATGCCACAAACAGCTTAGACTTTAGTATTATGGAAAGAACAGCCTTTACTAAAATGTACAAAAAAGCAAAGGAAAAAGGTACAGAGGCTATATCTATGGAATACGATATTCCTCAAGAGGAAGTCGAAGTTCTTCTTCCATCACTTATTGTACTTAACAGACTTTTAAAATACACAGTAAATGACAGTATTTTGCTTTCAAATGTTCTTTTAAGTGATGCTGTAATGTTTGAAATGCTCTTTCCTAAAGAGGCCAGTTTTGTAGTTAAAGCCTACGAGGAGTTTACTTTACAGTCAGCCACAAGTATAGCCGAAAGATTTGGCAGAGATATTGGCCATATTTCAAGAGTTTCTTCTGTTGCCATTGAAATATATGATAAAATGAAAAAGCTCCATGGTTATAAATCAAGAGAACGAACACTTTTACAGGTTTCTGCGATTTTACAGGATATAGGCAAATATGTAAATGTAAAAAATCACGCTCTCCTTTCCTATAACACTATAACAAATTTGGATATTGTAGGAATAAACGACCACGAAAGATTGATAATTGCTACTGTTTGCTATTATCACAACGGAAATATACCAAGTATGGATAGCCCTATTTACAATCAGCTTAGTCAGGAAGACAGAGTAATGGTTTCAAAGTTAGCAGCAATTTTGCAAATTTCAAATGCCATAAACACTAGCCATTCACCAAAGTTCGAACAGGTAAGTGTAAATATGAAAAATGGCAAATTAAATATATACTTAACAACCCTCAAAAATATTAATCTTGAGAAATGGGCATTTATTGCAAAATCAAAACTGTTCAGAGAAGTATATGCCTAAATGCCACAATAATTAAAAGAGGTGTATTATAATGAACACTATAAATTTAGATAACCCTGAGCTTTACAACAATAGAGAATTAAGCTGGCTGGAATTTAATGAAAGAGTTTTAGAAGAAGCCTTTGACAAGACAAACCCTATTATAGAAAGATTTAAGTTTCTTGCCATTACATCATCTAACTTAGACGAATTCTTTATGGTTAGAGTTTCTGGTCTTATAGATAGAAAAATTGCTGGTTCAGTTTCTAAAGACCCTGCCGGATTAAGTGTAAAGCAACAGCTTTCAGCAATTAGTGCTAGAGTACACGAAATGGCACAAAAACAGTATAACTGCCTTAATAGAAGTCTTTTACCTTTCTTAGACGGCGAAAAAATAAATATTTTAACATACAAAGAGCTTTCAAAGGCACAGAAAACCTTTGTAAGGGATTATTATGACACAACTGTATTCCCTATTCTTACACCAATGGCTATTGACCAAAGTAGACCATTTCCTCTTTTAGCAAACAAAAGTCTTAACATTATAGTAGAAACAACAGAAAAGAACAAGAATTTTGCCTTAGTTCAAGTTCCTAATGTTATTCCTAGACTTGTTAAGTTGCCATCAGAAGACGGTACTACACAGATTATTATGCTTGAAGATATTGTGAAGGAATACATTAAAACATTATTTGTAGACTTCCCAATTTCAAATGCCTATTGCTTTAGAATAACTAGAAACAGTGACCTTGATATTGACGAAGACGATAGCCACGATTTATTGGAAGAAATAGAAGAATCTATAAAACAGAGGATTTGGGGCGAGCCTGTAAGACTTGAAGTGGAAAAAGGAATAAACGAAAAATGCTATAAATTCCTTAAAAATCAGCTTAACCTTGACGAAGAATATATTTACAAAGCTAATGGTATACTTGATTTGACAGTATTTTTTGCCTTAGGTGGCATTGTAGATAGACCGGAATTATGTGATGCTCCTATGCCTCCACTTCCTGTACCGGAATTTGTAGATAAAGATATGTACGAAGTTATCAAACAGGGAGATGTTCTGGTTCATCACCCATACCAATCCTTTGATTGCGTAGTAAACTTTGTTAAAAATTCTGCTGTTGACCCTAAGGTCCTTGCTATAAAGCAAACACTTTACAGAGTTTCTGGTAACTCTCCTATTATAAAGGCTCTTATTGATGCAGCCGAAAATGGCAAACAGGTTACAGTATTAGTAGAATTAAAGGCTCGTTTTGATGAAGAAAACAATATCAACTGGGCAAAGAAGTTAGAAAAAGCCGGCTGTCATGTTATATACGGTTTAGTAGGCTTAAAAACTCATTGTAAGCTATGTCTTGTAGTAAGACAGGAAGAAGTGGGCATTGTTAGATATGTTCATTTAGGAACTGGTAACTACAATGACAAAACAGCTAAGTTATATACTGATATGGGTATGTTTACTTGTAGAGAAAGTATTGCTAGTGATGTATCATCACTTTTCAATGTATTGACAGGCTATTCAAAAGCAAGAAGCTGGAACAAAATTGCTGTCGCTCCTACAGACTTGCGTTCAATGTTTTTACAGAGAATAGAAAGAGAAACAGAAAATGCCCTTGCCGGTAAGCCTTCTAAAATTACTGCAAAGGTTAATTCCCTTGTAGATAAGGATATTATTAAGGCACTTTACAGAGCATCTCAGGCTGGCGTAAAAATTGACCTTATTGTAAGAGGTATTTGCTGTCTTAAACCTAATATTGCCGGTATAAGCGATAATATAAATGTAATAAGCATTGTAGGTAGATTTTTGGAACATAGTAGAATATACTACTTCCAGAATGATGACTCTCCAAAGATTTATCTTGCTAGTGCAGATTGGATGCCTAGAAACCTTGATAGACGAGTTGAGGTTGCTTTCCCTGTAGATAATCCAGATTTAAAGAAGCGTATTGTTAAAATACTTGATATTACCCTTAACGATACAATTAAGGCAAGAGTAGCTCAAAATGACGGTACATACAGAAGAAAAGACAAGAGAGGCAAAGAGCTTATTTCTTCACAAATGGAATTTTATAAAATGGAAAAAAAGAGAAATGATTCTTTCTTTGCTGAAAGCAAAAAAGATGTTTTTATACCAAATAAAGGCGAATAAAGATAAAAGCGATCAAAGATTTCTCTTTGATCGCTTTCATACTTTTAATTTAGTTATTAGAGTAAATTAGACTGATCATAGCATTTATCTCATTATGTAATCTATCTGCATTTTCGTATTCAGCATTGCTTTCGAACACAATCACTTCTTTAACCATTCCGGTTATTTCTTCGAGAACATCAGACATGGGTTCTATATATGGTAACTGCTTTATGTAGTTTGATGAATTATTTGCAGTTGGATTTATCGCATGAACCAAATCGTTTATGGTATCCGAGTTCATTAATGCTAATAAATAATAAAGTTTTGAAAAATCCTTTGGAAAAATACCCACTATTGATTGATCAAAAACATGATCTGCCATCAGAAATGCTCGGATTGTATTGGACTTTACCATTGGAATACCGATACCGGTCTTAAAATAAAAAGATGAATTCTGGAATCTTGACTTTTTATTCTTTTTATAAAATTCAATTGTCGGTTTATCCCAACGAACAAACCACTCATCGCTTTGCCTAATATAGCGCCTCTTGGCAGCACTCTTAATATATGGAACATATCCCTCTTCAATATCTGGGATCCCGTAAAGTGAAGTACAGTGAGTTACGATTGTAGGATCTACCACATCATAATTCTTGGCACCTTTAACATATTTACTGGCTGCTCGTATAAACCTTAAATTATCTCCTGTGTAAAACCCAGTTACTACATCAGCAACATCACCAAGCTTCTGTTCGGATTGAGATAAAGCGTCGCCGTTTTCGATTCTGCCAAATCACTCTACATTGTTCATTTTCGAGAATATCACTTTGCTTTAAAATTAAAAATTTGCAATTTCGGGATATTCTTTTTCATCTCCTAACAGCGTAGCAAATTCACTTGAAGAATTGAAACCCTGGATTACTCTAAAAGTATGCTCTAAGGCAGTTTTCTTATCACATCTTTCAAGAGTAATAATTGAAAGATTGGAATAACCAAAGCTGACTCCAGGGAAAAATCTGGATGGAAAAATTAAGATTTCATCTATTTTAGTATTTGAAATAATCAATTCTCTCAAACGAGAATGCATATTTAAGAACAAGTATGTATCTGGAATAATAAAAGAAAGTCTACCATGCATTCTTAAAACCGAGATACATCTCAACAAAAACAACGAGTATGTTTCTTTTACATAATGTCCGGCAAACTTTTTCTTGAGGACATCTCTCTTCTCGTAATCTTGCCATGCTCCGTATGGCGGATTGCCAATAACTTTTGTGTAATGCCCTCCCAAGGAACTGAACATATCTAATTGCTTGTCAAACAGTGTATCTGTTTGCTTCAACCATAACTGAGACATACTGTAAATATCTAACTGCTCATCGAGAAGGGTATCAGTTTCTCTAACAACAACAGCAGTATTATCTTCATACTTCTTCTTCAATATTGAAATAGCATCACTATTTATGTCTAACGCATCGATTTGTACTGTTTTGCTTGTTTCTAACACTTCATCAATAAAGATACCTTCACCTGCAGATGGTTCAAGGACGATGTCATTATCGACAACCCCTAACTTAGAAACCATGTACTCAGTTATATCCTTTGAATTGGTGTAATATGAACAAAATATATCTCTCATTTATTTTCCTCCTCGAGGGCCTAGCTTAAGTATTGCCTTAAGGTTTATCTTAAGTAAATTGTATCATGAGAGATTTACCATGTCAAGTACTTCAAGAGATCGTTGCACTCTAAATGCTGTTTCAATTCTGTGCTTATATCATTTTCCCAATCTGCATTTTCGTTAAGCCATTTGCGCATATCAAATCCCGTAAACTCTTTCATTGCAGCATAACCATCATCTGCACAATACACTTCCCAATATAGAGAGTTTTTAAGTGTCTTCAAATAATGATTATTTTCGTCCTCAGTCTGTCTTACAAACAAGATGTTTTTTCGATTTCGCCCAAAGAATTATAAATGCTTGCAACAAGAAGCAGCCTATTTGTATTTCCTTTTTCGTTGGAGCTAAATCCACTCTTGAAATCGCAATTATAGTGGATGCCGTTCTGTTCAAAGTGCAGATCCAGACCAAGTTTAATTCCACCACTATCAACCATCGTCCAAGGAATATCATAGTGGCGTTTTAATTCGGCTTTAATCTCCTCAGACAAATCCAGACTTTCGATATATCCTATAGCATCGTTTTTAATTTGCGTCTGAACTTCATCAAAGTCCGGGGGATCAACCAGGGTAAGTTTCTTGATCGGAAAATCAAATGCCAACTTGCAAAACGGCTCCCACAATTCGCCGATACGGCGTGCAAATGCCATATATTCGTATTTCCAAACTTTATTGCGGTATTCGAGCATCACAATATAAGACGCATAGGTTAAGAGCAAAATTTCATTTAACAGGGTCTGGTTATCCCATGATTCACTTTTAGCAACAGTATTGAGATTGGCAATTTTACCTTCTCTATACTCTTTGATGCGTTTATTGATTTCACTTGCTTTATCATTTTTAGATTTCTTTGTTTTATAAAGTTCCGCCAATATAGAGTCGCCGGCTTTTCTAAATGTCGAAATCCACTCTGCTTTTGTTTTAACCACAACAGTGTCCCCCTTTGAGAATATAATACTGTATTATACATCATTTCGACACCTTTCTCAATATATTGCAACAACGAAAGCCCCGTAACTGACTGTACGGGGCTTTCGTTGTTATTTAAAACTCATATAATATAAGTATGTTCCAGTGGAATCTTTAGAAACTGTAACTGTTCCGGCTTTTACAGGAACTTCTAAAGCACCGTCTGATACAATAGCATATGAAACATTATTTACTTTTATCTTTTTACCACTACCACCATTAGCTACAAGTGTAAGTGTACCGTCTTTTGGAGCTGTAAAGGATATTGCTGTGCCCGTTTCCATTTTAACAGCCTTTGTAAGGATCAATCCGTTATATGTAATAGTTGTAGCATTTTTATAGTTATTGGCTTTTACACTATAGAAATTATCTGTATTTTCTCCCGTAGTATAGTTCCAAACCTTAGCAGAACTTTCAGCCAAATACCACAAAGCATCTAACAAATCTATTTTACCGTCTTTGTTTAAATCCGGTGCAACAATATCAGTTTTTAATCCCTGTATCAACTTTAACATAATAGCACAGTCTTTTTTATCTACATTTCCGTCTTTATTTAAGTCTGCCTTATCATATGTTGTAGTTTCTGTTGTTGCTTCTGTGGTAGTTGTAGTTGTAGATACTGTTGTTGTAGAAACTGTTGTAACTGTAGGCTTGCTACCATCTTGATACTCAAAAGCACCTACATCTACAGTTCCAATGGCTCTGTAATTATTGCCCAAATCAACTAAACTACCCATATCATTTAAAACACCATTATCGCCTAAATCAATACCGTAAGAACCGTTAGCAAGGCTGTAATCACTATTGAAACTAGGTTTGCCACTATAGTTTGTACCACCTACAAAAGTATTAAAGGCATCTATACCCTCTTGCGAACTACCCTTGTATTCAAAATAAGTACTGTCTGAGCTGTTTGTATCATAGAATACATTGTTGTTAAATGTAACATTTAAAGTATATTCAGCTGGCAAATCTCCACCAATTAATGGGTACTTATTAGATGATTTATATACCATATTGTTTCTAACATCTACGCCATTACATTTTACAAAACAAAATTCGCCATTATATCCACCTTCGCCCTCGCCATTGTCAACAAGAGTGTTATTATATATCTTTGTTTCTGTAACATAGCCAGTTTTTTTCTTTTCATAGCCACCAACTCTTATACCACCACAAGAGTTTTTGTACACAAGGTTATTTCTGACTATAACATTTTTAACAGGATAGCTTGCCTGTAATTCTTCTGAGCCAATTTCAATACCATACATACTGCCATAAACAATATTATTTTCAAATATTGTATCTCTTGCACCGTCTAAATAAAGACCTGCACACTCTGCATATGAGCATATAGAATTGTAAACAGTATTACCAGCGGCAACGCAATATCTAGGCTGGTCATAAGCTGGAACAGAACAATATTTTGCATTACCATAGAAATCAATACCAATGTTAGTATTATCGTGTACAGTATTGTTGATTACATTTACATATTTACAGTTACCAGAAGTTGAAAGTGTTTCACTCCAACCTGTTGTATTATTGTGTATGTTATTATTTTCAATGCAAATATTGTTAATAGAAGTTTCATCTGTCTTGCCCTCGCCAAAAAGCAAAATACCGTTTGCTTCGCCATTTTCATTTTCTCCTGGCTTTGTAGTAAGCAAGTTGTGAATATGATTATTACTTATAATAATATGGTTTTCGCAATCATTAATCAAAATACCATAGGCTTGCTCAGCTGAATGTCCACCTATTTCAAGTCCATAAATTTTAATGTAATTACAACCATTTAAAAGCAAAATAGCACCATTTGTACCAGTTGTACAAGTCAAAAATGGTGTTTCATTAGGATAGTTTCTCAATGTAATATACTTCCCCTCGCTACCTGATGTCTTAAAGGAATTAAGAGCATTATAAGTACCACCTCTGACATATATTGTCTGACCTGCCTTTACTGTATCTAAGGCTTTTTGAACAGTAGCAAAAGGCTTATCTATTGTACCTGCATTACTGTCGCTACCTGTAGTGGCAACATAGAGGGCATTATCCTCAATAGTGTCACTAAATTCCTTAAACATTTCAGCTTTAAAGCTGTCCTCTCCCTGTAATGCTATTTTGTCTTTTGGCATTTGGGCATAAGCTCCTACTGTCATTAGCATAATGACACCCAATGCCAAAATAGCTGTGCATAATAGTTTTTTCAATAAAAACACCTTCCTTTTTTAGTCATGAATACAAGTATACGACCAAAGAAAATCAAAGTCAATAAACTATAGTCCGAAATATTGTACAAAAAGGAAGGTGAAATTTCTATATTATTACTATTTTAATTTTTCAGCCCATTGAGCTTCTTTAAAACCTATTAAAACAAAATCATCGCCTATAACCAAAGGGCGTTTAACTAGCATACCGTCTGTTGCAAGAAGATTAATCTGTTCTTCCTCTGTCATATCAGGTAATTTATCCTTTAAACCAAGTTCTTTGTACTTTAAACCGCTTGTGTTAAAGAACTTTTTAAGTGGAAAACCACTTTTTTCATACCAAGCCTTTAATTCATCAGCTGTTGGATTGTTTTCCACAATGTGTCTGTCTTCAAATTCAACACCATTACTTTCAAGCCAATTTTTAGCCTTTTTACAAGTTGAGCATTTTGGATATTCTAAAAATAACATTCTCATTCCTCCTATTCAGAACATCGGATTTATCTTTCCGATTCATTATAAACAAAAAGGCTGTCGAAAACCCTCGACAGCCTTAATATTAGTTTTCACTATTTTCAGCATTAAAATGTTCGCTGTCAATAACAACAGTTTCCTGTGGTTCTTCTACAGTTTCATTGTTTAATACTTCTCTAAATTCGTCGCCACTAACCTTTTCCTTTTTAAGGAGAAGCTGAGCAGTTCTTTCAAGTCCATCTCTATTTTCTTCAAGGACTTCCTTAGCCTTGTTGTAAGCCTCATCAATAATTCTTCTAATTTCGCTATCAATCTGACCTGCAACATTTTCGCCATAATTTCTGCTATGACCAATATCTCTGCCAAGGAATACCTCGTGGTCTTCTTCGCCATAGAGAATAGGTCCCATTTTTTCACTCATACCAAAACGAGTTACCATATTTCTAGCAAGGTTTGTAGCCTGTTCAATATCTTTGCTTGCACCTGTGTATAGTCGCCAAAAATCATTTCTTCAGCTACTCTACCACCAAATGTAGCAACAATTTCCTGTTCCATAGACCTTTTAAATCTAAAGCTCTTTTCAGTAGGAACTGGCATTGTATAACCACCAGCCATACCAATAGGAATAATAGAAACTGTATGAACCGGACTTAAATCTGGCATTTTTTCAAAAAGAATTGCGTGTCCAGCTTCGTGATAAGCTGTAATCTTTCTTTCAAGCTCAGTTTTGATATGGCTCTTTTTCTCTGTACCTAAAGCAACTCTGATAAATGAGTCCTTTACATCCTGCATAGAGATTTCTTTTTTATTCTTTCTTGCTGCGTGAAGTGCTGCCTCATTTAAAAGATTTTCCAAGTCTGCACCAGTAAAGCCCTGTGTAGTATTTGCAATATCTTTAAGGTCAACATCTGGGGCAAGTTTCTTTCCTCTGGCGTGAACCTGAAGAATTTCTTCTCTGCCCTTTGCATCTGGAGCACCAACAACAACCTGTCTGTCAAAACGACCTGGTCTTAAAAGTGCTGGGTCAAGAATGTCTGGTCTGTTTGTAGCAGCCATAACAATAACACCCTGATTTACACCAAAACCGTCCATTTCAACAAGGAGCTGATTAAGTGTCTGTTCTCTTTCATCGTGGCCACCACCTAAACCAGCACCACGCCTACGACCTACAGCATCAATTTCATCAATAAATACAAGACAAGGAGCATTTTTCTTTGCCTGTTCAAAAAGGTCACGAACTCTTGATGCACCAACACCAACAAACATTTCTACAAAGTCTGAACCGGAAATAGAGAAAAATGGAACATTTGCCTCACCTGAAATAGCCTTTGCAAGTAATGTTTTACCTGTACCCGGAGGGCCTACCATAAGTATACCCTTTGGTATTCTAGCACCTAAGTCTACGAATTTCTTTGGCTGTTTAAGGAAATCTACTATTTCCTCAATTTCTGCCTTTTCTTCCTCAAGACCTGCTACATCTTTAAATGTAACTTTCTTATCCCCTGGGTTCTGCATTTTGGCTTTTGCCTTGCCAAAGTTCATAACTTTGCCACCGCCTCCGCCACCTTGCATCTGCTGGAATAAGAAGAAGAAAAGTGCAATAACAACAACTATACTAACAATAGTTGCAATAATAGAAAACATATTACCGGCTTTTGATGGAGCCTGTGTAGTAAGCTTTAATCCCTTTTCAACTGCTGGATTTACAGTATCCACAAATGATGATACGCTACTTATTGTAACTTTATAAGACTTGCCGTCTTTTAAATTAACAACTGCTGTACCAGAGTCAGAAACATCTGCATCACGCTGTAAAGTAATAGACTCAACTTTATCACCATTAATCTGGGAAATCATATCGCTGTAAACATAATCTGTAGTCTGTGGTGTAGAACTTGAAAAGTTCTTATTTACCAAAATCATTCCTATGATGAATAGGAAAATGACCAGATACATACCAAGATTACGCAAAAAATTGTTTTTCATCTCTCTCCCCCTAATAATAAATTTTATATATCGGAAAATAGCTAATACCCATCTACCGTTATCGTTTTATAATACCATATTTTACAAATTTATTCAAGGAAATTTTGTCGAAGAAACAGCTGTTATAAGCTATTATTTTTCATCTTCATCCTCTATAAATGCAAGCTCTGCAATGTATGGTAAATTTCTGTATCTCTGGGCATAATCAAGACCATAACCTACAATAAATTTATTAGGAATATCAAAGCCTACCCAATCAACAGGAACTTCTTTTTCTCGTCTTTCAGGCTTGTCAAAAAGTGTACAAAGTTTTACTGACTTTGGATTGTCTTTCTTGAGATATTCAATCAAATGATACAATGTATTACCAGTATCAATAATATCTTCAACAATAAGTACATTTCTGCCTTCAATACTTCGCTTAAATCCTTTTTAATGTTTATCTTGCCACTAGATACTGTACTTGAACCGTAGCTTGAAACAGCCATAAAGTCAATCTGAACATCATTAATTTCAAGTTTTTTAAGAAGGTCTACCATAAACATTATAGCTCCTCTTAAAATACCAACAACAAGTAAACTTTCTCCTTTGTAGCTTTCGGAAATTTCTGCGGCTAACTTTTCAACTCTTGATTGAATTTCTTTTTCTCCTATAAGTACCGTAAGTTTTTCCTTCATTAGTTTTCTTTCTCCTTTAAATACATATATACTACATTTTTTGTATCCTCATTAGCCTTGTACATATCAGAAGTTTGTAGTTAGGAATCCACAAAACATCATTATCTACAGCCAATAAAGTGATACTGTCTTTGTCATCTTTTGATAGTTTAAGCTCAGAAAAAATCTTTTTTAAACTCTTTCTTCCACCTACACCATTGAGATAAATTTTATCCCCAGCTTTTCTATTTCTAAAATAAAAATCACCTTTTATTTTATCATAATCAAAAGGAATAGTATATAGTATTTTTGGATTTGTCAAAATTTTTTTAGAAATTAACAAAGTTTTCCCTATTTCGGGAATATATTTTGGTTCTTCTGGCTCTAATTTATATGAAACCTCCTTATGTTCTATATGTTTAGAGAAAATTATGCAATTATTAATTCTTGATGCTCTTAAATTATGAGGTAGCTGTACCACCTTTCCATTCTTTTTATACAAAAGGCTTTCCACAGACTTTATATGTTCATAGGAAACATCGTGTAAATCAGCTGAAAAATCTATAAAGCCTAATCTTAAAACTCTCTTTAAAATAACTTTATCTAAATCCAAAAGTTTTTCAACAGAAAGAACTTGTCCCCTACAGCACAATAGCTGTATGCTGTCCTAGTCTGCCTGTCCATATATTCTTCTTCCCCAGCCATAATTTCTGCTGTTTTATACATAGTATCAACTATAGACTGGTTAAACTCTTTTTCAATTAAAGGTATAATATTATGCCTTATTTTGTTTCTTGTGTACTCTGTATCATTATTCGTAGAGTCAGTACAATAATTCAAGTTATTTTCATTACAATACTTTTCAATAGAATTTCTATCAACTGAAATCAAAGGTCTTATAATATTACCCCTTACTGGAGAAATACCACCTAATCCTTTTACTCCAGTCCCTCTAAAAAATCGCATAAGCATTGTTTCACAATTATCGTTTTTATTATGGGCAACTGCTATCTTTCCCTTTTCGCCGGCTATTTTTCTAAAGGAATAATATCTTAAATTTCTGCCCATTTCTTCAACAGTTGTGCCATTTTCCTCTGCCATTTTTTCCACAGGATAAGAAAAAGCCTTGTATTCATTACCATACTTTTCTGCAAGAGCTTTTACAAAGGCCTCATCTCTGTCAGCCTCCTGCCCCTTATACAATGATTTATATGCACAACTGTAATTTTCAGATTATATTTATCCTTTAATTTATTTAATACATCTAAAAGGCATACGGAATCTGCCCACCAGACACTCCCACAACTATTTTATCGCCTTTTTTCAACATTCTGTTTCTTTCTATAGTTTTCGTTACTAAAGCTAACATTTGTCCACACTCCTAATAAAAAGAGTATAAACTTTTTTTTATGTAAAACTCAAGTACCTACAATGTTTAATATATGTTAGCAACCAATACTGTCATATCGTCATTTATTTTACTTTCGCCCATTTTAATGGCGGTTTCCATAATTTTTTTAGCTGTATTTTCAGCTGTCGTTTTCTTCCTTTTTTCTAGCATTTCTATGAATTTATATTCATTTTCACCACTCTTTCCTGCCTCAAATATACCGTCTGTCATCATTACAATTACATCGCCTTTTTCAACCCTCTTTTCATATATTTTGGTATCTACATTTTCCAATATACCTACTGGCAAAGTATTTGATTTTAAAATTTCTACTCCCTTTCTTTTTAATATAAATGTTGATACTGCACCTATTTTTATAAATTCAGCCTTACCTGTATACTTATCTACAGTACATATATCCAGCGTTGAAAAACTCTCATTTTTGCCTGAAACCAGAGAGTTTATAAGCTCTAAAGCATCATCTCTAAAAAATCCAGCCTGTGTAAAATCTTCATACATTTCAACGGCTGCTGCACTTTCCATTCCAGCCCTTTTACCGCTTCCCATTCCGTCAGCAAGTGCCAATAAATATCTACCATTTTCCAAATCTGTAAATATAAAGCTATCCCCACATATATTTTCACTATTTTTAGGTTTGGAGCAACAATAGGCTGAAATCCTTAGTTTAGGTTCTTCAACCAATGTAACACTCCAAGTATTATCATCAACCAACCTTTCCTCAGTTTTTACAATATTAACACCAACAAATTCTTTCAACAAAGGTAAAATTCTGCCCTCACAAATATCCCAACTGTGTTCCTTTGACAATAATATTCTTAATATGCACCCCTTTTCCCCCTTTGAAACTGTAATCCCCTTTACTCCCATATATGCTGTCTTTCTATAAATTTTTTCTGACAACTCTATGTCTATATCCGTTTCCATTTCTATTTCAGATGCTATACTCTCTGCCCTTTGTGCTACATTTCTTATATAAACAGACAGTAATTGTCTATATTCCTCCTTTTGAGATATACAAATATTCTTAAACTTATATTCATCTATTGAATTTTTGCCCATAACAGCCATTCTCTATATTTAGAACAAGATGCTATAAAATAATTTGGCAAATTTTTAAAATCCACACTTTCCTTATCTACCCATTGACTTACAAGACCATACAAATTTTCATAGGTAGTTTTATAGTTTCCCTCCCAGCAAGTCCCCTGTCTATTACATCGCCCGCAAACATTAGAAGTACATTTATCAAATATTTCAAATTTTATATTTTCGGTTTCCTGAGAAACCGATGCCATTTGTATGTAGGAGTCTAAGTCTGAAAAACATTGAGCAAACTTTTTAAGTTTCCCACACACCATACTTTTAATTTCGTAATTATACAAATTGCTCTGACTTTTTCCCGTATTAATAATATTTGAAAAATTTAGATATAATCTCTCCGGAATATACATATTAATAATACCAGCCAACAATATTGACACAAAAGCACCAACGGAAAGCAAATCAAGCCTGTAATATATAACCATTGGAGCAAAAGAAAGCACAAAACCTATAGGCATAAAAATTTTACGAAATCGCCCTGCCATAGCTGATGTCAGCCCACCTATTGCCAATGTAGGTATTATTCCAATAGGATAGATATTTGCAAAGGATAACATCATACCCATAGTTGCACCACTAGCTATTGCCAATATACAGCCACCTTTTACAGCCGACACAAAAATTACCGTCACTACTGCAACTAAGGCAGGTGTCACACCTAGAATAACCATATTTCCACTACCACAAATTACAGCTACACCTAGTATAAAAAGACTTAAATATTTCCTCTCCGTCTATGTACTCTTTTTTACCATTACTTCTTAAAACGCTATGCCCCTATCCAGAACATAGGCTATTACCACAGTAAAAATAGCCTCCAAAGTACCTATGATACAGTAATAAACAAAATTTCCCGTAAACCCAGCTATAATCAAAGCTCCCGATAATAATGACAAGCCACCAATAAAATATTTTTTGTTTTCCTGTATCGACCATTTCCCAAAAAATTAAACAGACACATTAAAACTATAG
>ENA-OQHP01000267-OQHP01000267.1-human-gut-metagenome-genome-assembly--contig:-NODE-267-length-17421-cov-6.300914_pt1 | contig 17421 bp, 22 predicted proteins | sample MGYA00242563_ERZ504717 | MGnify/ENA primary metagenome ERZ504717 (study PRJEB26092, sample SAMD00036212) | human gut metagenome | host: Homo sapiens | study: EMG produced TPA metagenomics assembly of... | reverse complement strand
ATTTCCGTGTGGGACTTGGACGTATCAGCGAATTAGGTTACGGTATGCTGTTTGGTTCAGATGTGAAAAAGCAGTTTTTCCAGAAGCGTATCAAGGGGCGTGGCTATTGTGATGTGGGAACAAGCGTCATCAGTGAATTTTACACGCCGTTAGTGCCGAAAGGACATGATTTTTTGCAGACTATCGGCTCTCTTGCACAAGCAAGGCAGGACGGGACGGCGACGTGCGAAGCGAAAGGCGACGGCACGGACTAGCCGTTGCTGGTGTGGCGTTAGCCACGCCAGCAGGTAAAACCCCTCGGTATCTAACAGAGGGGTACGTTTGCAAATAGACAATAGACAAAAAACATAGGAAACATAAGGCTTCTGGTATGATTTCCTAGCAAAATTCAGTTGTGAAGTCGCTTAAAAAAACTTCACACTTTACAGATTGGGGGTATGGTTCTGAATGAAGAACAATGGATAAAAGAATTACGGGAGAAACGGGTTGCTTACGGTATCTCGCAAGGCAGACTGGCGGTGGCTTCTGGTATCACAAGAGAATATCTCAACAAGATAGAAAGCGGAAAAATGAAGCCGTCAAAGGAACTTCTGGAAACTCTGCATAAGGAACTGGCAAGGTTCAATCCAGAAGCACCGCTTACCATGCTGTTTGATTATGTGAAAATTCGTTTTCCCACGCTGGATATACAGCATATCATCAAAGATATATTAAAACTGAATATCAATTATATGCTCCATGAAGATTACGGACATTACAGTTATACGGAGCATTATTCTTTAGGGGACATCTTTATCTATACGTCGGCTGACGAAGAAAAAGGTGTCCTTTTAGAGTTAAAGGGGCGAGGTTGCAGGCAGTTTGAAAGTTACCTGCTGGCACAGCAAAGAAGCTGGTATGACTTCCTCATGGACGCACTCATAGACGGGGGCGTGATGAAACGTATCGACCTTGCTATCAACGACCATACGGGCATTTTAGATATTCCAGAGCTTGCGGAAAAATGCAGGAAACGGGAATATATCGGAAAGTCCAGAAGCTATAAGTTTTATCAGTCGGGCGAGCTTATCAAGCACAGAGAGGACGACAGAGAATATATGGGACGTACCCTTTATCTTGGTTCGCTGAAATCAGATGTGTATTTTTGTATCTATGAAAAGGACTATGAGCAGTACGTCAAGTTAGGGACACCGCTTGAAGAAGCCGACATTATCAACCGTTTTGAGATACGGCTTAGAAATGAACGTGCCTATTATGCAGTACGAGATTTGCTGACCTATTATGACGCAGAGCAGACCGCCTTTTCTATCATCAACCAGTATGTGCGGTTTGTTGATGAAGAACCAGACAAGCGAAAAAATGACTGGAAACTCAATGACCGCTGGGCTTGGTTTATCGGCGATAACAGACAGAGTTTGAAGCTGACGACAAAGCCAGAGCCTTATACCTTAGACCGTACATTGCGTTGGGTACAAAGGCAGGTAGCACCAACCTTGAAAATGCTGAAAAAGATTGATAAGGGAAACGGTACAGACTACATGGAAACAATCGAACAGCAGGCAAAACTCACAGAAAAGCATGAAATGATAATCAAACAGCAGACGACCCCTGCAAAAGATTTGGTGGAAAGTTAGGAGTGATAAAGAATGTGGGAATTGTTGAAAGACTTATTGCTGGTATCTGTGGGAATGGGTATCGGAGTAGTCATGATGTGTATTGTATCAGTCGGCAAGGAAGCTGACTGTGAAATGATGAAATTAAAAGAAAGCGAGGACAATTAAATGAATTTCGGTCAAAATTTATATCAATGGTTTTTATCAAACGCACAGAGCTTGGTGCTTATGTCGATCGTGGTTATCGGTATCTACTTAGGTTTCAAGCGTGAGTTTTCCAAACTTATCGGCTTCTTGGTAGTTGCCTTAATTGCTGTCGGCTTGGTATTCAATGCTGGCGGTGTGAAAGATGTACTGTTAGAGCTGTTCAATAAAATTATCGGTGCTTAAAATTTTGTTGTAATGCTTATATGTGAATGGTATAATTGGGGTATGAAAAAAGATAAAATAGATTTGGAGTTAAGCTATGGATTATGTCATACGGGAAATAAAAAAAGAAGAATATGTTTTACTCAATGACTTTTTGTATGAAGCAATTTATATTCCAGACGGTGTTGAGCCACCACCTAAATCAATAATTAACTGTCCAGAATTACAAGAATATGTTTTTGAATTTGGAAAGCGAAAAGATGATAGGGCTTTAGTTGCGGAAGTTCAAGGAAATGTCGTGGGTGCTATTTGGGTACGAATAATGAACGATTACGGACACATTGACAATGATACACCGTCCCTTGCTATGTCTGTTTTTCAAAAGTATAGAGGACAAGGGATTGGAACTTCATTATTGCAACAGTTATTGTCAATGGAAAAATCTTTTGGATATTCAAAAATTTCCTTATCTGTTCAGAAAAATAATTATGCAGTAAAAATGTATAAGAAAGCAGGTTTTCTTGTTGTTGATGAAAATAGCGAAGAATATATTATGACCGCAACTCTATAACAGATAATCTAGTTTACAATTTCATATCCATACACACAAAGCAGTTAGTCTTAGGATTGACTGCTTTTTTCTTACCTAAAATTTCAGATTGGAGTGATGAAATGAACGATATTTTTAAGGATATGCAGGCAAAAGTCGGCTGTGAATACATTTCCGACCTGCCTCTTACAAGCGTAAGGTGTGGCATGAAATGAAACGGCTGAACCCTGCGACTATGAAGAAAGACAGTTAGAAGATTTTTCTAAATATGTGTTTGGTATCTCATACCAGAACTTAAAAGATGTGATGAACCAACAGAAAGGACGTGAGGAACAATGCAGGAAACAAGGGTACTGGTGGAAACGAGAGGAACAACTGACGAAGAAACAATATCATACTGGTTCGACCTGCCGATAGATGTTGCCGAGTTTGAAGAAAAGTTAGGTGTCGGTGCAGAAAGTGGGGATTACTGTATTATCGAAAAGGTGTTGCCTTATGCTGATGAAGTTCACGAACATACAAGCGTGTATCAGCTCAACGAATTAGATTTTATGTACCGCCAGCTTTCAAGTGATATGCAGGAAGAATATGTATCACTACTTACGGTGTTTGAGAACTTAGAAGCACTTTATATTTGCAGGAACGTGATTACGATTTATCCCGACTGCAAAAGCATGATAGATGTTGCAAAGCAAAAGCTGATGAACGACCCGACATTTAAGCATTTATCCGAGGACTGTCAAGAATATTACTTTGACTTTGAAGCCTACGCTTCTCACTTGCAGGAACACGGGAAATTTTTAGTAACAGAACACGGTATCTTTGAACTGCCAGAGTAGGAAATGAGGTGGTGCTTATGATTGATGATATGGCGGTTTACATTGCTAATCTTGGCAAATACAATGAGGGCTATTTAGTCGGTGCTTGGTTCACGTTTCCCATTGACGAGGAAGATGTAAAAGAAAAAATCGGCTTGAATGAACAGTACGAGGAATACGCAATCCATGATACCGATAACTTCCCTATTGCGATTGGCGAGTATGTTCCATTGAAGAACTCAATGAGATGTATGAATGATAGAGGAACTTCCCGACTATATCGTAGAATGTCTGGACGAATTTATCAGCCACTACGGGACGCTGGAAGAAGTCGTGGAACACAAGGACGACATTTATTATTATCCCGACTGTGAAACCATGACAGACGTTGCCACTACTACATAGACGAATTGCAGGCACTTGGCGATATTCCACCCAGCTTACAGAACTACATTGACTATGAAGCCTACGGGCGAGATTTGGATATGGGCGGTTGCTTTATTGAAACAAGCGAGGTATGTGCGAGATACCATATTAACGCTGGAAGATCAGCGACAAGCATTGTTGCTACTGACAGCGTATTTCTCTTTTAAGGGGCAGTCTGAAAATGGCTGTCCTTTTCTATTTTGAAAGGAGCTGAAAGAACTTGAAAAAGATTAAATCTTATACGGGTATCTGGAACGTGGAAAAAGTCTTGTATGCAATCAATGACTTTAACCTGCCCTTTCCCGTTACCTTTACACAGATTACATGGTTTGTGATTACGGAATTTATCATCATTCTGTTTGGGGATATTCCCCCACTTTCCATGATTGAGGGAACATTTCTCAAATACTTCGGTATTCCCGTTGCTCTCACTTGGTTTATGTCGCAGAAAACCTTTGACGGAAAGAAGCCGTACAGCTTTTTGAAATCACAGATAACCTATGCGTTAAGACCCAAAATCACTTATGCAGGAAAAGCCGTAAAACTGCATAAGCAGACCTTAAATGAAACAATCACGGCAGTAAGGAGTGTGAACTATGTTCCCGATAAAATATATTGACAATAACCTTGTCTGGAACAAGGACAATGAAGTGTTTGCCTATTATGAGCTGATACCGTACAACTATTCTTTCCTATCCGCAGAGCAGAAATTTATCGTGCATGACAGCTTTCGCCAGCTTATCGCACAGTCCCGTGAGGGAAAAATTCATGCGTTGCAGATTGCCACAGAAAGCTCAATCCGCAGTATGCAGGAACAGTCAAAGAAACTGGTAACGGGAAAATTAAAGGAAGTTGCCTGCCAGAAGATAGACGAACAGACCGAAGCGTTAGTATCTATGATTGGGGACAATCAAGTGGACTACCGTTTTTTTCTTGGCTTTAAGCTCATGGTTACGGAAGAACAGTTCAATCTGAAGAACATCAAAAATCGGCGTGGCTGACGTTCACAGAATTTCTCCATGAAGTAAACCACACGCTGATGAATGACTTCGTTTCCATGCCGAATGATGAAATCAACCGTTACATGAAAATGGAAAAGTTACTGGAAAATAAAATCTCCCGTCGCTTTAAGGTGCGTCGCTTGGAAATCAATGATTTTGGGTATCTCATGGAACATCTTTACGGCAGGGACGGTATCGCCTATGAAGATTATGAGTACCAGCTACCAAAGAAAAACTACAAGAAAGAAACGCTGATAAAATACTACGACCTTATCCGCCCGACAAGGTGTGTGATTGAGGAAAGCCAGCGGTATTTACGATTGGAACATGAGGACAAGGAAAGCTATGTGTCCTACTTTACTGTCAATGCGATTGTTGGCGAGCTTGATTTTCCGTCGTCTGAAATCTTCTATTTCCAGCAACAGCAATTCACATTTCCCGTTGATACTTCTATGAATGTAGAAATCGTGGAGAACCGAAAAGCACTTACCACAGTAAGAAATAAGAAAAAGGAATTGAAAGACCTTGACAATCACGCTTATCAAGCAGGAAGTGAAACCAGCTCAAATGTGGTGGACGCATTAGACAGCGTGGACGAGCTGGAAACCGATTTAGACCAGAGCAAAGAAAGTATGTATAAGTTAAGCTACGTTATACGGGTGTCTGCACCCGATCTTGACGAGCTGAAACGCGTTGTGATGAAGTCAAGGACTTTTACGACGACCTTAATGTAAAGCTGGTGCGTCCTGCTGGGGATATGCTGGGGCTTCATTCTGAATTTTTTCCTGCCAGCAAGCGATATATCAATGACTATGTGCAGTATGTAAAATCAGACTTCTTGGCTGGGCTTGGCTTTGGAGCGACCCAGCAGTTAGGAGAAAGCACGGGTATCTATATGGGCTATTCCGTTGATACGGGAAGAAATGTGTACCTGCAACCGTCTTTAGCTTCGCAGGGCGTAAAAGGCACAGTTACAAATGCCCTTGCTTCTGCTTTTGTCGGTTCGCTTGGCGGTGGGAAGTCGTTTTGCAACAATCTTCTGGTGTATTATTCGGTTCTTTTTGGGGGACAAGCGGTTATCTTAGACCCAAAATCAGAGCGTGGCAACTGGAAAGAAACGCTCCCAGAAATCGCCCATGAAATCAATATCGTAAATCTAACCAGCGACAAGGACAATGCAGGACTTCTTGACCCGTTTGTGATAATGAAAAATGTCAAAGACGCTGAAAGTCTGGCAATCGACATCTTGACATTCCTTACGGGTATTTCCTCTAGGGACGGCGAAAAATTCCCCGTACTTCGTAAGGCGGTTCGCTCTGTTACCCAGAGCGACAATCGGGCTTACTCCATGTGATAGACGAGCTACGTCGTGAAGATACGCCCATATCAAGAAATATCGCAGACCATATCGAAAGCTTCACGGACTACGACTTGCACATCTGCTGTTTTCAGATGGTATGGTGGAAAATGCTATCAGTCTGGATAACCAGCTCAATATCATTCAAGTAGCAGACCTTGTACTGCCAGATAAGGACACGACCTTTGAGGAATACACGACCATTGAATTATTATCGGTATCTATGCTGATTGTCATTAGTACCTTTGCCCTTGATTTTATCCATTCGGACAGAAGCATTTTTAAGATTGTCGATTTGGACGAAGCATGGGCGTTTTTGAATGTGGCACAAGGAGAAACTTTATCAAATAAGCTGGTTCGTGCTGGACGAGCTATGCAGGCAGGCGTTTATTTCGTTACACAATCTTCTGGGGACGTGGCAAAGGAAAGTCTGAAAAACAATATCGGCTTGAAGTTTGCCTTTAGAAGTACCGACATCAACGAGATAAAGCAGACCTTAGAATTTTTTGGTATCGACAAGGACGACGAAAACAACCAGAAACGGCTTCGTGATTTGGAGAACGGACAATGCTTATTGCAGGACTTATACGGGCGTGTCGGTGTGGTGCAGATACACCCCGTCTTTGAAGAACTGCTACACGCCTTTGATACCAGACCGCCCGTACAGAGAAATGAGGTGGAGTGATGAAAGAAAGGATAAAAGGTGCGTTTACAAAAAAGAAGATTTTCCACTTTCTCAAAATGGCTCTGTTCGTGGTGGCACTCTCCCTTATTCTGCTTTCACTTCTGGGGACGGTGGCTCATGCGACGGGGCTTGTGGACGATACCATAAACGCAGAAAATCTTTATTCAAAATATCCCTTTCTAACTACCAGCTTGATTTTTATGTAGATAATAGCTGGTCGTGGCTTCCGTGGAACTGGCTGGACGGGATTGGAAAATCGGTGCAGTACGGGCTTTATTGTATTACCAACTTTGTCTGGACTATCAGTTATATTTAAGCAATGCAACGGGCTATGTGGTGCAGGAAGCCTATAAACTTGATTTTATTAACGATATGGCAGACAGTATCGGAAAGGGCATACAGACCCTTGCAGGCGTAACACAGAACGGTTTTTCCAGTTCTGGCTTTTATGTCGGTTTCCTGCTTCTCATTATTTTAGTAGTGGGAATGTATGTTGCATATACGGGACTGATAAAAAGAGAAACCAGCAAGGCACTTCACGCCGTTATCAACTTTGTGGTGGTATTCGTGTTGTCTGCTTCATTTATTGCCTACGCTCCCGATTACATCAAGAAGATAAATGAATTTTCATCAGACATCAGTACCGCTTCTTTGGACTTGGGAACAAAAATCATGCTCCCCAACTCTGACAGCGAGGGCAAGGACAGCGTGGACTTGATACGGGACAGCTTATTTTCTATTCAAGTGGAACAGCCGTGGTTACTCTTACAATTCGGGAACAGCAACGCAGAAGAAATCGGGGCAGACCGTGTGGAAGCTCTGGTATCAGTAAGTCCAGAGGACGAGGACGGAAAGACCAGAGAGGAAGTCGTGAAAACAGAAATCGAGGATAACGACAACAACAATCTGACGATACCGCAGGTGGTAAACCGTTTGGGTATGGTGTTTTTCCTACTGTTCTTCAACTTAGGGATAACGATATTTGTATTCTTGCTTACAGGCATGATGTTGTTCAGCCAGATACTTTTTATTATATTCGCTATGTTTTTACCTATCAGCTTTTTACTTTCCATGATACCGAGCTATGAAAGCATGGCAAAGCAGGCAATCGTGAGGGTATTTAATACCATAATGACACGTGCAGGAATAACGCTCATTGTAACGGTAGCGTTCAGTATTTCCAGTATGTTTTACAATATTTCCACGGACTATCCGTTTTTCATGGTGGCGTTCTTGCAGATAGTATGTTTCGCTGGTATCTATATGAAGCTGGGCGACTTAATGAGTATGTTCTCGCTTAATGCTAACGACAGTCAAAGCATGGGACGAAGAATTTTCCGCAGACCGTATCTGTTTATGCGACATAGGGCTAGACGTATGGAACACCGTATTGCAAGGGCGGTAAGTGCTGGCGGTATTTCGGGCGGTGTGGCTGGTGCAGTAGCTGGAAGTGCCGTTGCTGGCAAACGAGCGGAAAGAAAAAATACAGCTTCTAAAGAAAATCGGGGCAATACCACTTCCAGCATGGGACAACGTGCAGGCTCAAAGGTAGGTGCTGTCTTAGATACGAAAAATAAAGTGAAAGACAAGGCAAACGCTGTCAAAGAGAATATCAAGGATATGCCGACACAGACCGCTTATGCGGTATATTCCGCAAAGGAAAAGGCAAAGTCCAGCGTGTCCGACTTTAAGCGTGGCATGGTGCAGGAAGAGCAGTCCAGACAGTCGGGACGCTTGGAAAAGCAGGAACAGCGTAAGAAGAATATCGCTGATAAGCGTATGGAGCTTCAAAAGGCACAAGAAGCAAGGCAGGCACAGCGAAAGGCTGACGGATCAGCGACAACGGGAGCTACCCGTCCCCATGAGCGACCAGCCACCGCTTCAACCATTCCAAAATCGAGTGCGGAAAAAATGCAGGAAGTCAAACGCCCTGCCACAGCTCCAACTCCGAAAGCAAGTGAGCCAGTCAAGACAAATGTTGTGAAAGAGCGTCCGTTATCTTCTGGTGCTTCTGATAAGAAAACGACCCAACCTGCACAGCCAGTACATAGGCAGAATGTAGAAAAAGTGGTATCGCAGGAAACACGCCAGAATTACACAAAAGACCGTAGGACAAAGGTTCAGCAGACGCAAACCGTCCAAAAGAACCAGCAGACAACAGAGAAAACTCCTAACCTTGTGATGAAGAAAGGACAGAAGAAAAAATGAAACTGAAACATATCGCTATCATTGGCAGTCTGTTTCCTATCCTCTTTTCTCTGGTGCTTTTCTTTGGTGTGTTGATTAGTGCGGACAGCGACGACGAGAACAGCAATTTTTCTTCTGGCATTACGGGTATGAACTTATCCGCAGAAGTCTTGAAACATCAGCCTATGGTAGAAAAATACGCCAGAGAAAACGGTATTTCCGAGTATGTCAATGTGCTGTTGGCTATCATTCAAGTAGAAAGTGGCGGTACGGCAGAAGATGTTATGCAGAGTTCGGAAAGTCTTGGTTTACCGCCCAACTCTTTAGATACGGAAAGTTCAATCAAGCAGGGGTGTAAATATTTTGCGTCCCTGCTTTCTTCTTGCAAAAATCAAGGTATAGACGATTTGAATGTAGCGATACAGTCTTATAACTATGGCGGTGGTTATGTGGGATATGTGGCAGGAAAAGGAAAGAAACACACTTTAATCTTGCGGAAAATTTGCCCGTGAGAAATCGGGTGGAAAGAAAGTAACCTATACCAACCGATAGCTGTTGCGAAGAACGGGGGCTGGCGATATGGCTATGGAAATATGTTCTACGTCGAATTAGTCAATCAATATCTGACCGTGGCACATTTGATAATGCAACGGCACAAGCGATTATGAATGAAGCGTTGAAATATCAAGGCTGGAAATATGTGTATGGTGGCAGTAACCCGAACACTTCCTTTGATTGTAGCGGACTTGTTCAATGGTGCTATGGAAAAGCTGGTATCTCCTTGCCGAGAACGGCACAAGCACAGTATGACGCTACCCAACATCTTCCACTTTCGCAGGCAAAGGCTGGGGACTTGGTGTTTTTTCATTCTACCTATAATGCTGGAAGTTATGTAACACACGTTGGTATTCTCGTTTCGCCGACACAGATGTACCATGCAGGCAACCCGATAGGATATGCAGACCTAAGTAGTAGTTACTGGCAACAGCACTTAATCGGTGCAGGACGAGTAAAACAATAGAAAGGACTTGAAAATATGTTTAAGAAGAATAAGAAACAGACAGAAACTATCAAAGAATCAAAAGAAAAAAAGGTGCGTACTGTTAAGGTAGGCACACATAAGAAAGCCGTGATTGCGTTGTGGGTGGTACTTATTGCAAGCGTGAGCTTTGGGGTGTATAAGAATTTTACTGCTATCGACCAGCACACGACCCACGAAAAAGAAATCATTGAGCTTCGCTTGCAGGACACCAACGGGATTGAAAATTTCGTGAAGAATTTTGCGAAGTCCTACTACACATGGAATAACAGCAAAGAAGCGATTGAAGCAAGGACGCAGGCAATCAACGGTTATCTGACAAAGGAATTGCAGGACTTGAATGTTGATACAATCAGAACGGATATACCGACCAGCTCCACGGTTACAAATGTGATTGTATGGAGTATTGAACAGTCGGGAACGGACACTTTTTCTGCTACCTACGAAGTAGATCAGCAGATAAAAGAGGGAGAACAGACAAACAATGTGAAAGCAACCTATACAGTAAAAGTCCATGTGGACGCTGACGGGGATATGGTAATCGTTCAGAACCCTACCCTTGCACCAGCAATCGAAAAATCGGACTATGAGCCAAAGACACCAGAAGCAGACGCAAGCGTAGACGCTGATACCGTAAACGACGCTACCGCATTTCTGGAAACATTCTTTAAGTTGTACCCGACAGCTACGGAAAAAGAGCTTGCTTACTATGTATCTGGAAATGTGGTTGAGCCTATCGGCAGGGACTACCTTTATTCTGAATTGGTAAACCTATCTTTACAAAGGACGGGGACAATGTAAAAGTCAAGGTAGCTGTGAAATTCCTTGATAATCAGACAAAAGCGACGCAGGTATCGCAGTATGAGCTTGTGCTACATAAGGATAGTAACTGGAAGATTGTAGGATAAATAATGTAAAGCGTGTATTTCATTACAGATTTACACGCTTATACGCAAAATAAGAGATTTAGCACATAATTCAGAAGTATAAGTTTTTCTTGACAAATCCGAAAAAGTGTTTAAAATGTACTTATACAAAAAGTACATTTTGAAATGAGGTAAGATATGGAAATTATTATTAGCAATAATGCTAATAAGCCTATATATGAACAGATAACTTCTCAAATTAAGGCAATGATAATGAGCGAAGAATTGACAGCTGGAGATAGTCTTCCCTCAATGAGAGCTTTGGCAAAGTCGCTTCATGTAAGTGTAATCACAGTTCAAAAGGCTTATGAAGATTTACAGCGTGATGGTTTTATTGAAACTACAATAGGTAGGGGCAGTTTTGTATCTGCTCAAAACAAAGAATTTTATCAAGAAGAACAACAACGCATAGCAGAAGAACATTTGCAAATTGCCGCAGAAATCGGACGTACAAACAATATTTCACTTTCTAAACTACAAGAATTACTAACACTTTTTTACATGGAGGATGAATAATATGGAGTATGCTTTAAAATTATCAAATGTCTGTAAAGAATATGACAGTTCAGAGTTTGCTTTAGATAATGTTACATTTGATTTGCCAACTGGAACAGTTATGGGCTTTGTGGGAGAAAATGGTGCAGGGAAAACAAACAACAATCGGATGTTATTTTAAATACTCTCAAAAAAGACAAAGGTCGATAGAGATTTTTGGAAAAGAAATGAATGACAATGATATACATATCCGAGAAAATATAGGTGTAGTATATGACGGCGATAATTTTCCGAATTATCTGTCGGCAAAACAACTTTCAAATATTATGGCAGGAATTTATAAACAATGGGATATTACTTTGTTTAATAAATATTTAGAAATATTTTCCTTAAATAGTAACCAAAAAATTTCAAAATACTCTAAAGGTATGACAATGAAACTAGCAATCGCTGTTGCATTATCTCACCACCCGAACTTGCTTATTCTTGACGAAGCAACCAGCGGATTAGACCCTGTAATGCGTGAGGAAATATTAGATATTTTTTTAGAATTTGTAGAAAATGAAAATCATTCAATACTTTTATCTTCTCATATTACTAGCGACTTAGAGAGAATTGCTGATTATATTACTTTTATCCATAAAGGCAAGATTATTCTTACTGAAACAAAAGATAATCTCATTTACAATTATGCAATTTTGAGATGTTCTGATAAGAATTTTTATCTTTGGATAAAGAAGATATAGTGGCTTACCGTAAAAGAGATTATCAGATAGATGTTTTGGTTTCTGATATTGAAAAAGCCAGAAGAAAATATCCAAAAATTATTATTGACCATACAACGATTGATGAAATTATGTTGTTGTTAGTAAAGGGGGAAAATTGATGAAAGGACTTTTGAAAAACAATTTTATAGGGGTAATCGAAAATCTAAAACTTTTATTCCCTCTTGCTATTATATTTGGAATTATTGTTTCAATCACGGGTAATGCTTCCTTATTAAGTATTTATTCTCTATCTATTACACCGATACTTTTGTTATTGGTTGTTTTATGTATGAGAAAAGAAACTTTATCGAAATGGGATAAATACAAGATTTCATTGCCAGTTAGGAGAAACGATATTGTTAAAAGTTACTATACCATTCACTTGTGTTGGTGTATAGGTGGAATGGCAATCGTTACATTCTTCATGTTTCTTACAGTTATCATACACGGCAATCAATATTTTTATTATGGCTTTCGAGATGCGGTTACACTTATTTTAGGCGGTGGTATCTTGGCGATTTTTATTGGTTCATTTTTTTATCCACTCTATTATTTTTTTGGCGTGGAAAAAATTTGAAATTACTGCAATCATAAGTTTGGTTGTTTCTGTTGCTGTTATTGTTGGAATAAGCCTTCTAATAAATGTATTCATTGGTGGAAATGTGTCTGATACGACATATTATATAAATTTAATAGTAATTGCAATTATTACTTGCTTCACTTTTGTATGTTCCTATTTTTATCAGCATTTATTTTTCGTGCAAAAGAGTTTTAGTTTTATGACTAAGGGCAAAGGTAATTTATAGAGGTGTATATGATAAGACTTAAAAAACGAGATATAAAAAAGCATTGAAAGCAGGTGCAAAGCTGGCGGTGTATCATTGGCTGATGTTCGGGCTGATATAGAAGCGACGATTGATGAAGCTATGAACAGCACCGACCCAAAAGTACAGGCAAATTTCAAAAAGTATTTTGGAAATAAACGCCCTACACCAGAAGAATATATTTACAAGATTACCAAAAAGACAAAAGTTTAATAGAAATCAAGTGCTGTAAGGGGGCTTGTATTATGGAACATTTTAAGCGAAATTCTATACAATCATATACTACCTAACAGCATTTTATTAAGAACTGAATATCTTACAGCTTTAATAGCTCGTATAAAACTATATGTTTTTGTGCGGGCTTTTTCATGCCTAAAAAAATTTTTAAAATTTTGGTTTCAACTTAGCAAATCACACCTGCCGTTCCCTATATGGTGCGGAAAGAGGGATAACCACTTTTCACGTCGTAACGGAAAGGGGGTGAGATTGATGAAACCGTCTGACTTCCAGAAAACAGTTCAATGCCGTTTTGAAAGTTGTTTGAAGAAAGTTGTCCGACATGTTGTTAAGGACTATCAGAAGAAATTAAAGCGACGACAAAAGGAAGAAACACTTTTTTGTGAACTTCCAGAAATCGTTGTAGAAAATCTGGCTGTCTGGGACGACTATGATACGGACTATACGATTTTCAATGTATGCGGTAATGATATTCGTATTTGTGATGATGAATTGGCAGAAGCTTGAAACATTTGTCTGAGCGTAATCGAGAAAATTTGCTGATGTATTATTTCTTGGAAATGAGCGATACCGAGATTGCAAAAAGACAAAATATTTCAAGAAGTGGTGTTTTTCAAAACCGACACAATTCACTAGAGCTTATGAAAAAAATACTAAAGGAGAAATGATAGCAAATGAAACACACAATGAAGAAGCCGTCCTACTACTTGCTTTCGCAGGCAATGGACGGGGACGAAAAAGCGATTGAAAAAATACTGACATTTTATGACCCATACATATCAAAGTGCTGTCTGCGTCCACTCTATGATGAATACGGCAATGTCTATATTGTTGTGGATATGGAGTTAAAGGGACTTATCAGAGAAGCACTTATTAAAATGGTTTTAGGGTTTGATATTGCCTTAGAAATCGAAGAAGAATAACAAGCAGTAACCGCAGAGCATGATTTGTTCAATCCCCCTCTTTCCTGCTCTGCCCTGCTTTTACATGAAAGCAACACGCTTTCGCCACAGTTCTTTGACAACTGAATAAAGCAGACAGATACGTTTGTGAGATAGCGAGCCATGGGAACTGTACGCCACGACCTTTCCAAAAGAAAGCGAGCGACCCACGCAGTGATCCGAGAGCGACTGTTGGAAAAGTCGTTTTGCCATGACCTATCTTCACAGAATAATGATACGTCCGCATGGTGCGGTTCTGCCCACAAGAATGGGAATAGTTGAGATACTAACGGAGCTTTCCAAAGCCGTCTGCCTGCTTATGTAACTTATAAAATAGACACGCAGTAAAGGGGGTGTTACATTATGTTAAATACTGATGTGTTAAATGATGTGATGTTCCAGCGAGGTAAGGTGTTGGAATATGAATAAAACGAAGATAAGAGCAACGGAACAGCCGATTGCTGTTGATATAGAGGGACTGTCTGCTATGTTATCTTGTGGTCGTGCTACTGCAAGAAAGATTGGCGAGCAGGCAGGAGCAAAAATTGTGATAGGTCGCAGGGTTCTTTATTCCATAGAAAAAGTCAAGAAATACTTGTTATATTTGGAAGAATAGAGCAATTTTCTATTTATGTTCTCTGGCGTGTGTAGTATAATAAGAAAGGACAAAGCACGCTGTGAGAACAAGAAAAGAGGCTTTTTCAGAAAGGAATGGTTCTCATGGCAATTAGTAGAAAAGACCCAAAAGGAAGAAAATTAAGAGAGGGCGAAAATTGGCGTAATGATGGAAGATACAGCTATCGTTATACAGATGTAAGAACAGGCAAGAGATTGACAGTCTATGCACAAGATTTACCAGAGCTTCGAGAAAAAGAGAAGCAGATTGCAAAAGATATGGAAGATAATATATTGACAGACGGAGCAATCAAAAAATGACGCTTAACACGTTGTTTGAGCATTATATGGCAACTCGTGAGCTGGCTGATACTACAAGAGCTAGTTATGTTCGTGCTTGGGAAAACAGAGTTAAAGACGAGATTGGAAATATTAAAGTTGTTCAACTTTTACCCTCACATATTAAAGCGTATTATGCGAAACTTTCCAAAGCTGGATATGCTTATTCTACAATCAAGTATATTCACAACCTGCTTTATCCTGCATTAGAAATGGCTGTTGATGATGATATTATCCGAAAGAACCCTGCAAAAAGTTCCATTAGTGATTATGGAAAACCAGCAGAGGAAAAAGAAGCCTTAACAGTTTCTCAACAAGAAAAGTTTATGGAGTTTGTAAAACAGAGCAATGTCTATAACACATATTATCCCATGTTTACCATAATGATTGGTACGGGGTTAAGGTGTGGGGAGCTTATTGGTCTTACATGGAAAGATATAAACATCAAGGCAAAAACGGTTAATGTAGACCACCAGCTCATATATAAGAATTTAGGCGACGGTTGCAAGTTCCATATATCAACACCAAAAACGGAGTCGGGTATTCGTATTATACCTATGACACAAGAAGTTGCAAAAGCCTTTGAGGAACAAAGGAAAATCAATTTCATGCTTGCAAAGGATAAGAGCATTGAGGTGGACGGGTATTCGGGGTTTGTCTTTACAGCGAAATCGGGCAGACCGCTTATGCCGAATGGCGTAAATAGTGTTTTATATAACATTGTAGACGCATATAACAAAACCGAAGTAGAGAGAGCAAAAAAGAGCATAGGAAAGCAGAGCTGTTACCAAAGTTTTCAGCTCATGTAATGCGTCACACAGCTTGTACCAGAATGGCAGAGTGCCGTATGGACGTAAAAGTTCTTCAATATATTATGGGACACGCTCATATAGATGTAACAATGGAAGTGTATAACCATATCGGAGAGTTGACAAGGATTGAAAAAGAGATTGCAAGACTGGATAGCATGGCGTTAAACGCTTGACACCATAAAAAGAAAAATTGGTGTCAAATTGGTGTCAAAACAGAAAAAATCACAATTTCAAAAGAAATAAGATACTGCAAACCATTGATTTTAAAGGGTTTGCAAAAAATAACAAAAATATTAGCACTCACCTATTGACATTGCTAATAATAAGTGTTATATTACAGCTAGAACAAAGGAAGGGAAACAGAAAGGAACAAAGAGGCAAAGAAGTAAGATGCCAAAGGTTCCAGGAAGTTTCCAGACATCCCCGGTCCCAGAAGATAACAAGTAAAATAAAACAATAGAGAGTATAGGAAAGGAAGAGATGACTTATGTTAATGCCTAGTATTTTGGAGAAAGATTTATTTGTAACTTTATGAAGGATTTTCCATTTTTCGATGATAACACAGAAAGCAATGTAGAAAAGAAGCTGTACGGCCGCAGAGGTAAAAACCTGATGAAGACTGATATCAAGGAAACCGAAGGCGGTTATGAGCTGGAAATGGATCTGCCTGGATTTACAAAAGATGAGATCAAGGTATCCCTGGAGAATGGTTATATGACCATCAGTGCAGCCAAGGGACTTGATAAAGACGAACAGGATAAGAAATCTGGCCGTTACATCCGTAAAGAGCGTACGCAGGATCCTGTGAGAGAAGCTTCTATGTAGCGAAGACATCACAGAAGAAGATATCAAGGGTGAGTTCAAACATGGTATCCTGAAGTTGTCGTTCCGAAGAAGGAAGCAAAGCCGGCAGTAGAGCAGAAGAAGTAATGTTTCTATTGAAGGTTAATATGAAACAGGGAGCGGGAGCTGGTCAACTAAATAAGGTCATAAGGTTATAAATAAGAGCCGCCGGAAGAAGTTGTAAAAGCTTTTTCCGGCGGCTTTTTGCTGCACCGGCAGCTGTAAAAGGGCCGACAGCTCCGCCAGACAAATAAAAGCATATGCAGAAGGAAAATTAGACTATAACCGGATGTGCACTGCACTCATCATGAGCATGGAGCGGGACATTCCTGCGGAGAACATCACTGTGGGGAACATCAGTGTTAGGATAAATAAAAGCGGGATTTATTTTTTCGGTAATACCACCATAAAGCAGCTTCCGCAGCCTTTTACACTTTCCACAGAAATATTTCCACCATGTGCCAGCACAATGGCTTTTACAATGGTCAGACCAATACCTGCGCCGCCGGTTTTGCGGTTGCGGGAGCGGTCGGTACGGTAGAAGGCGTTCAAAGATCAGAGGAATGTCTCTTTAGCG
>ENA-OQHP01000266-OQHP01000266.1-human-gut-metagenome-genome-assembly--contig:-NODE-266-length-17427-cov-1.436879_pt1 | contig 17427 bp, 25 predicted proteins | sample MGYA00242563_ERZ504717 | MGnify/ENA primary metagenome ERZ504717 (study PRJEB26092, sample SAMD00036212) | human gut metagenome | host: Homo sapiens | study: EMG produced TPA metagenomics assembly of... | reverse complement strand
TGCAATGATACCCATTACCTTTTGCGAGTCGTTAAGTCCATGTCCGATGCTGAACAGGGCGGACGAGAGCAACTTGTAGTCTTTTAAACCATTTCTCTGCGGTGTGAGGATGGGCCTTACGGCACAGATTCAGCACTATCAGAGTGAAGAGGAAGGCTACAAGCATACCTATGACTGGAGCCAGAAAAATGAAAAGCACGATTTTCAGGATAACCGAACTTTGAATGGCACCAAATCCATAAGCAGCAATGGCGGCTCCCGCAAACCCGCCGATAAGTGTATGGGATGAAGAAGAAGGAATTCCTCTCCACCAGGTCCACAGGTTCCAGATGATGGCTGCAATCACTCCAGACAAGATGACTGGCAAAGTAATGTATTGCTCATAGACTGTTTTTGACACAGTGTTGGCAATGCCGAAATCACCGATAAGGTATTTAGCGATGAAAAACGCCAGAAAATTGAAAAAGGCAGCCCAGATTACAGCCTGAAGCGGAGTCAGCACCTTGGTAGAAACAATGGTAGCTATTGCGTTGGCTGCATCATGAAAACCGTTGATATAGTCAAAAATCAGGGCCAGTACAATGATGGTGATGAGTAATTCATGTGCAATTCTTTTTTCAGGCATATTTTACGATAATGTTTCTCAGGAGCTTTCCTACATGGTCGGCGGCATCTGTCGTCTTTTCCAGTTCCTGCATGATTTCTTTTGTCTTGATCAGTTCAATGCAGTCGGTTTCTTCATTAAACAGCTGCATGATGAACAGGTCATAGACCTCATCCGCATGGTTTTCTATCTCATGGAGCTTCTGACAGTATCTTTCAGTCTGGACGGATTTTTGCTGAAGGTTTCCAGCTCATCCATGGCCTTGCAGATGATGGAGGCTCCTTGTTGTATGAGGACAGCCAGCTCTTTTCCGCTGTCTGAAATGGCGTGCGGCTTGTAGATGGCAATCCGCTTCGAGGCACTGTGAATGCGGTCGGTCACGTCATCAATGGAAAAGGCCAGGTCATGTATGTCTTCCCGGTCAAAGGGGGTGATAAAGGTCTGGCCTAGCTCCATGAAAATCTGCTGGGTTATCTGGTCGCCTTTTCTTTCAGCTTCCTTCACTTTGTGATAATACTCCTGCCATGTCTCTGGTGTGTCATGTTCATGCTGTCAATCAGAAGTTCAGAAGCATTGAGTACGGTTTGTGACAATTGGTTTAATAAAGGAAAGAATTTGCTTTCTTTGGGTACAAATCGGTTTAACAGGGAATTTTTCATACTGTTGTTCGTTTATTTTTTATTCGTATATATTCAATGAGGGCAGGGCAGAGTGAAACCAGTACGATGCCTATCAAAAGTATTTTGAGGTTTGCTGCACAAAAGGGATGTTTCCAAAGAAATAGCCTGTCATGCAAAAAGTAAGACCCAGACAGCTGCCCCGACAAGGTTGTAAATCATAAACAAGTAATAATTCATGTGTCCCATTCCGGCGACAAACGGTGCAAAAGTGCGGACAATGGGGACAAAACGGGCAATGATTATGGTTTTTCCGCCATATTTCTGGAAGAATGATGGGTTTTCTCCAAATGACTTTGCTTGAAGATCTTTGAGTCTGGTTTGGAGAACAGTTTTTCCCGAAATAATGTCCAATCAGGTAGTTGCAGGAATCACCAAGCACGGCTGCGATGAAAATAACCATCATCAGCAGGCTTATTTCCAGTGGCATCCCCGGAAGGATGCCACTGCACCGGAGACAAACAGAAGGGAGTCTCCGGGTAAAAATGGCAGGACTACAAGTCCGGTTTCACAAAATATGATTACAAACAATATGGCATACGTCCATCCGTGATACTCTTGTACGAGTGAAATCAGATGCTGGTCTATATGCAAAAAGTATCAATGATGAAATCCATGAGAAGTGTGTAGAGAATTGATGAATGCAGCCGCTTTTTCTCCTTTCAGACAGCACAATTCTGTGACAGGTTCATACAAGAAAGATGTGTAGGTGAGCAGTTGAAATGCAGCGTATCGGTTATCTTTCGAATGGATTACCTGCAGATATAGCTGTGCCCCTTCTGCCGGAAAAACCGGAAGGCTGCAATAATCTGCCAGATATTTGTTCAAATGGGGGAACTGATCCTTTGTGAAAGTCAGGCTTTTCTTGCATATCCTGCTGCCTGTTTCTGCATAAGCCTGGTAGCGAGCGCGAAAACCAGAAGATAGACTGCGATGCAGACCATCAGACTTCCGGCTACCATTCTTAAAATGTCAATATTGGACTGCGAGTTGATTTCCGGCAGGAAAAGTAGAATGAGACCGGCCGCCAGTAAACAGGCTGAAAGACTTATGGTAAGGAAACTTGTGTGTTTCCGGATATCCTGAGTGGGATATGACTGAGACAAATTAAACGTTTTCATAAAGTTTGTTTCTGAGGTTAAGAAGAAAAATCAGTTGCCTTGTAATCCTTGCAGTGCCTGTTTGGCAGTCTCATTTTCAGGATCTAACGTGAGAATCTTGTTCCAGTACACTTTGGACTGTTCGTAATCCTTTTGTAGGAAGTGATAGTAACCCAGGTAGCTTTCACATTCAATTATGAGCGCTTTAGAAGCGTCTGCTTTCTTTTCCAGCAGGTTCAAGGCCGCTTCATAATAAGGTTTGGCCAGTCCTTCCGTACTTTCAGGGTCGGCCATGGCATTGGTTCGTGCCCTCCAGAAATATCCTAGATAATTGTCTGGTACCGCTGGGCTACTTCTGCGAATATTTCGTCTGCTTTTTTCAGGTAAGGTTCTTCTCCGGTTCGCTGACTGTGCTGCTTCCGGCTGCCATGTAATACAATCTTCCCAATAAGAACGTATCGCTTATTTCTGCCTTCTCTTTCAGGCCGTCCAGATAAAGCTGGTACAAGCGGATGGCCTCGGGGTAGTTCTGCAGTTTCTCATGAGCGGCAGACACTTCCTTGGCTATTTCCGGGTGTGTGTTTCCGGTATCTGCTTGAGGGCTTTTTCAAACCATTGCAAGGCCTCTTCGTTTCTCTGGTCTGCCAGTGACAGACGTCCTCTGTATAAAAGTCCAGATACACATAGTTGCTCTCTTCCGGGCGGTTGAAAAAGCATCTGCAGCTTCCAGCCCTTCTTTATAAGCCTCCATTTCATACAAGTCGTACATGCGCAGACGTTTCAGGAGATGGTTGTCTTTGTCCGCATCCAGTCCTTTTTCTACGGCATTCAGTGATTGCGCATAGTCTTTATTTAGATATAGCAGCATGGCATAGTGTTCGTAATCTTGAGTGTCAGGAGTACCTTGTTGCATAAATTCATCGTAGGCAGACTTGGCTTTTCCGTAATTCCCCGATTGATAGTACGCATTGCCAAGTTCCCGGTTCACTTCCGGCAGTTCCGGATGACTTGCTTTCAGCTTTGTGAGCATATCGATAGAGAGTTGGGGACTTACGCGATATAGGCGTGTGCATATTTGTAATATGCATCGTAGCAATTGGCATCGAACAGGATGGCCTGCTCATAATATCCGCATGCCATGCCGACGTTCTTCTGTGTCAGAGCAATGTCACCGGCCAGCACATATACCGGTGCCGATTTGGAGTCTATTTTCATGGCACGGTCTGCATAAACTTGTGCTTCATCCGGACACTTATGGTTCAGATAGGCATTACCGATAGCGACCAGCAAAGGGACGTTTTTCTTGTTTTTACCTTTCAGCAGTTCATTGAATTCCTTGGCTGCTGTTTCCGGTGTGTCATTAATGCTGGCAGCTATCTGTGTGATTTGTCGGGTGACTTCATCCGAGAGATTTTTTTGGGCATAACTGTATGAAGCGGAATATATTATTCCACTGCATACAAGACATAAAATTTTATTGTTCATCATGAGTTTCTCATTAAAGTTAGAATCATCTTTTACATTTACGATTCGGACCGGTTGTGTGGCGGGTACCAGTCCGGACTTAAGGATAATCCGTTGTCCGCGTTCTCTTGTCAGGAAAGTCATCAGTCCGGTAGGAAGTGCTCCCTTTGGGTCATTGATAAGGATATACACTTCATGGGTCAGCGGATATTTTTTAAGAGCCAGATACGCCTGATACGGCCTGTAACTGTTTTCAGGAGTGGCTTTCCGGTTTCCGGATACTGACATGACCCTGACTCTCTGGTTGAAAGACAGTCGTGTGGTATCCGTCTTGTTGCCTATCCAGTTGGCTCCGATCACTCCAAGGGCATCGGGAGTGGTTGCCACATAGTCAATGACCTCTTCGTTGCTTTTCAGGGCTTTTAAAGAGGGAGATAGTGGTTTCCCCTGACAGATAGAGTCGATGACATAATGTACGGTTCCTGAATTGGGATTGTCGAATACGACTTGTATGCAACCTAGTTTTGAGTCTGGATTTAATCCTTTCCATTCCGTGGTTTCGCCGGTTGCAATACGCCGGAACTCTTCTACTGTAATCAGGGAGTCCGGATTGCTGTGATGTGTAATCAGTGCCACTCCGCTAAGAGCCATCAGAATGGACTCTGGAAAGAATTTACGTGTATGAAAAGAAATCAATTCTTCTTCTGTCAGCCGCCGGTTGGTGACTGCCAGACGTACACTGTCTTTCAACAGCAAGTTAACTGCTTCTACCTCACTACAGTAAATAGGAGTAATTAAAGCCTCCGGAGTCAGAGCATGATATACTTGAAGTTCTTCTTCCATGATGGGCTTGAACGATTCATCTACGGCAATCCGGATTTCTCCCGAATACAAGGTTTCCTCTTTGCCTCCCTTTCCGGAAAGTGCAGGCAGAGAACGTGCACATACACCACAGATATAGAATTAATTTACTTTTCATACACTTTGACACAATTACTGTAACTTAAAAACGATGGGACATGTATAGTAAACAGGTACGTTACGTCCGTTCTGTTTCCCTGGAATCCATTGTGGCAGGGATTTTACTACACGTACGGCCTCTTTATCACAATAGGGATCCAATGAACGGAGCACTTTGATATCTTCCACGTATCCTTTTGCATTGACGACAAAACGTAGGATAACTTTTCCTTGTATGCCGTTTTCTTGTGCTATGATAGGATATTTCAGATTCTTGGCGATGTATTTAAGAAGCTCGGCGGGACCTCCCGGGAACTGCGGCATCTGTTCTACCATGTCATAGGGCTCTTCTTTTTGGACCTCCGGTGTCTGGGTAATGACTTCCTGCAGGTCGGCAATATCTTTTCCGTTCAGTTCATCGTTTCCTTTCACATCGGCAATGGATATCTGTACCTTAGTTTGCGTCAGTTCGTCCTGACTCTTTAGCTCATCGTCTTCATTCACTTCTTCATCTTTTCTGATGACTGGTGCCGTGAACTTAATGGTACTTTAAGAGCCGGAGGAGGAGGGGCGATAGGTTCTACCTTTTTCATCGTTTCTTCTTTTATTTCCGGCTCTTCCAGTGTGGAAAGCCGTGTCACTTCTACCATTTCTTCTTTTTGAGCCGGCATAGCCATTCTGATAAGACGCGGTAAGGTAAATCCGACCAAAGCCACAACAGTGACGATAATCAAGGCTGCAGCCTGTCGTTTCCCCAAATCCCGGCGCATTTTATAAGCACCGTAACTTTTATTCCGATCTTTGAAGATGAGTTCACACCATTCCAAAGAAGTTAAATCAACTTTTGACATTTTTCTTTCTCTTTATAAAGTTATACATTGTTGCCTGCCGCATTTTGACTTAACTCGCCTTGAGAAAGATAGTTGTCTATCAGGAATTGGTCACCGTCTGTAATATCCACGATTACATATTTCCCTATGCTGCAGATTTGCATTTCGTCTAATGCGTCTATCAGATTTTTATAGGTAGATTTGTCCGTAGCTTTGATTATGACGGTAGGAGTGTCTTTTCCTGATTTTACACTGGCTATTTCCTGCCTGCATTCCTCTTCGGTAATTTCAAGTCTTGCCTTTTTTTCCTTCAGTTCACGAACTTCTTGACTGCTTCATAGTTTTTGCTGAGCAACAGTTTGCGTAATCCGCTGGCATCATAGGTTGTTTCTTTTAGTGATGCATAGTTCTTGTAATCCGGTTCACCTTCATAATAATAGAGTTTTCCTTCCTCGGCCAGCAACAAGTCAGTGCTTGAGAAGCCTTGACTTTATTCTGCTGTTCTTCGGTGATGTTTTTATCATTGGAAGGCATGCTGATTTCCATTGTTTGCGGTTTGCTCAGTGAAGTACACAGCATGAAGAAAGTTATCAGTAGCATATTCATGTCGACCATCGGGGTGAAATCCACCCGGATATTCATCTTTTTCTGCTTGCTACCTTTTTTCTCTTTATTATTGTTTTCTTGAATTTCAGCCATACTTTTTGTTTTTATTCTTCAGGACTTGATTTCAGAGAGGTAATCAGGTTGTACCTGTTCTCTTTAAGGTCTTGAAGGGAATTCATCACTTTTTTAATGACCGCGTATGGTGTTTGCTGGTCGGCTTTGATAGCAATGCGCAAGTCATGATTGATAGCACGTGCATTGCGTACCCAGGCCTTAAACTGATTGTCAATACTGTCACAAGGAATTCCTTGATCCTTTAAGATGCGGTCTTGCTGTTCCGTGCTAAGGGCAAGGAACGATTTCATATTTTTCATCGGCACTCCAAAAGTCGGGAATAAGGAAAATTTCTTGATTTCCTGTGGGGTAAATGTCAAGCCGTACTCTTTTCCCATAGCTTCTAGCGTAGCTGCCATGTCATTCTGCTTATCAAGACTCATAAAGATTCTGCCCCTGGGATCTACCAGAATGGACATGATGTTCGTTTCGGGTATCTTTATCTCGGAAATTGATGCAGGAGTGACAACCTGTACAGGCTCTTTTTTCACGAAACTGGCTGTCAGCATGAAAAAAGTAAGCAGCAGCACCGTGACATCGCTCATGGCTGTCATGTCGATGAACATATTTTTCTTTTTTATTTTAGCTCTACTCATAGTGAAATCTTTTTAATGGAACTTCTGTTTCTGTCTGCGTGAGGAAATCCTCAGCGGGACAGAAATTAATGAGTGGCTGCAAAAGTCTGTACAATGGAAAAACCAACTTCGTCAAGACTGTATGTCAGTTTGTCTATCTTGTTCGTATAATAGTTATAAGAAATAACTGCCAACGCACCGGTCAAGATACCAAATGCGGTGTTGATCAAAGCTTCGGAAATACCAGTGGACAAAGCTACGGAGTCAGTACCCCCTCCGGCAGAAGTGCGGCAAATGAACGGATCATACCGATTACGGTTCCAAGCAATCCCATTAAGTTCCTAAGTGGTGATTGTGGCGATAATGGGTAGGTTCTGTTGCATCATAGGAAGTTCGAGTGCTGTGGCTTCCTCCAGTTCCTTTTGTATAGCAAGAGTTTTCTGGTCTTTGCTCAATTCGTTGTTCTGCTCCATCTCACGGTATTTGCGGAGAGTGGAACTTACGACATTGGCCACTGAACCACGCTGTTTGTCACATAGTTCTTGTGCTTTTTCCAAATTTCCTTTATTTAAGGCTTCTTTAAGCTGTTCTACAAATTTGGAGAGCTTGCTTCTGCCGAAAGATGCACGAAGGGTAAAAAAACGTTCTACACTGAGAGCCAGTACCGTAAGTAAGAGTGTCTGAATGACGGGTACAATGATTCCTCCTTTGTAGATGGTACCTAACATATTGCCTGGAAGCGGATGATTGTTTGGGTCATTGTTCATGAAGTTTGCCGGATTTCCAAAAACAAAATGATAGATACCTATAGCCACGAGAAAACATACGATGATAACTAAACCTGCGTCTTCTATTCCTTTAAATGATTTTTTGAACTATTTGTTTTCATGATTTATGCGTTTATAGATTTTTTAAAAATGAGACATAAGATATTTCGCTTATTTCAAAAAAATGAGACAAGCAAAGCTATACTGCCCCGGCACAACCGTATCGGAGCAGTGAAAAACAACTAATCTATAAAACGGCTAAATGATGATTTTCTCATAGCAAATACATAGTATCTGCATGAAGGAATCACACAATGAATATTGGTCGAAGGGTAAAGGCACTCCTTATCCTTCAACAAGCTACTTCACGTAGGGAATGATAAAAAAGTAGTAAGCGTAAGAAGAAGTTTATATTTTGTTCGTCATTGCGTACTACACGCTTATCCGTCAACAACCTGTTGAAGGAATTGTCGCGATTTAGTGTACTGAACAAATTATGTGCTTGTCAAGGGTGGCATGGATAAAATTGAGCGTTTCTTTTGTCTCTCTCTGACAAGATACCGTAGATAAATTGGGAAAATCATTTGACACCTGATTGCATGACACAGCTTCTGTCACCTCTATTTTCATAAAGATGACCGTAAGCAGCAGCATTATTTTAAGCATGGTCAGTTTCATGTGTTCTGTTTTTCCCTTTTAGGCTTGGCAAAGATAGATAATATTCTTAAATATTCGGAGAAGATGGGTGAAATATTTTTTGCTTCTTCCTAATTATGGGGCTGATAACCTCATTTTTTGCTGAAATGTTCATTGAAATGGGATGTTTGTCAGCTGAAAAATATATACCTTTGTCAAAAAAATAAAAGAAGAAGAGAATGAATTTTCAGAAACTGACTCCCATTGTGAACAAACCCAATGCGTGGGCCCTGAGTCCGCTGGTGGTATTTTTATGCCTGTATCTGGTGGCTTCCCTGCTCATCAATGATTTTTATAAAATTCCGATTACCGTAGCTTTCATGGTGTCTTCCATTTATGCCGTAGCTACGACGAAAGGACTGAGCTTAAACGACCGCTTGTTGCAATACTCCGCAGGAGCGGCCAACAAGAACATCATGCTGATGATATGGATTTTCATCTTGGCGGGGGCCTTTGCACAGTCGCTCAGGCCATGGGGGCTATCGATGCGACGGTAAACCTGACCTTGCGGCTGCTTCCGGGCAATCTGCTGCTGGCGGGAATCTTTTTGGCATCGTGCTTCATTTCTCTTTCCATCGGTACGTCGGTCGGTACCATTGTCGCACTGGTTCCTGTAGCTGCCGGTATCGCGGCCAAGACGGATGTCAGCGTGGTTTTCATGACGGCGGTAGTAGTGGGTGGTGCCTTTTTCGGCGACAACCTGTCCTTCATTTCCGATACGACCATCGCGGCTACCCGTACGCAAGGGTGCGTGATGCGCGACAAGTTCCGGGTGAATTCATTGATTGCCCTTCCGGCTGCCTTGCTGGTATTCGTGTATTATGTTATATATGGAAGCCATATTGAGGTGGTGCAGGATATTCCCCATGTAGAATGGATGAAAGTCATACCTTATATAATTGTGCTTGGAACGGCAGTGGCTGGTGTCAACGTATTGCTGGTACTGTTGCTGGGTCTGGTTTCTACGGGTATTGTGGGCATGGCATACGGTACATTCGATGTGTTCGGATGGTTTGGGGCTTTGGGTAAAGGGATGACGGGCATGGGAGAACTGATCATCGTAACCCTGATGGCAGGAGGTATGCTGGAACTGATACGTTTTAACGGAGGTGTGGATTATGTGCTGCACCGTCTGACTCAGCATGTAAGAGGAAAACGAGGAGCCGAACTAAGTATCGCCGCACTGGTGAGCCTGGCCAATATCTGTACGGCCAATAATACGATTGCCATTATCACTGTGGGCCCATTGGCAAATGACATTGCCGAACAGTTCCGGGTAGACAAACGGAAGAGTGCCAGTATTCTCGATACCTTTTCGTGTGTGATTCAGGGTATTATCCTTATGGTGCGCAACTCTTGATTGCGGCCGAGCTTTCGGGTTTATCTCCTATCCACATCATAGGATACCTTTATTATCCCATGGCACTGGGAGTGGCGGCTGTGCTGAGCATTCTGTTGCGTTATCCTCGCCGGTATTCCTGATCAGGTTGTTTTCATCGTATTGTATAATTTTGTAATCGGATTAAAATAAGAAGATATATGCTGATTTATAATACTACTTTTCATGTAGAGATGGGTGATGCCCGTAATTTGTGATATGGTTGAATGAATCTACATTCCGGAAGTGGAAAAATCGGGTGAACTGAAAAATCCCCGTATCCTGCGTATCTTGAGCCATAAGGAGCAGGACAGTGAATGCTTTTCACTCCAGTGGGAAGTGGAAGACAGCGCGACGTTGCATCGCTGGCATGTAAAGCAGGAGGCTGCCTTGAATACGGAGATGATGAAAGTGTTCAAGGATAAGGTCATCGGTTTCCCCACATTAATGGAGGTAATAAGGTGATACAGCCGGTTAAGGAAAAAATCATTCTCGGTATCGACCCGGGTACGAACATCATGGGATACGGGATACTGAAGGTGACGGGTGTCAAACCGGAAGTGATGACACTCGGCGTCATCGACCTGCGTAAATGCGGCGACTCGTATCTGAAGCTGAAACACATTTATGAGCGCGTGCAGGGTATCATTTCTTCGTACCTTCCTGATGAACTGGCTATTGAAGCTCCGTTTTTGGAAAGAACGTACAGTCCATGCTGAAGTTAGGACGTGCGCAGGGGGTGGCTATTGTAGCAGCATTGACACGTGACATCCCCGTGACAGAATATGCCCCGTTGAAAATCAAGATGGCCATTACCGGCAACGGGCAGGCCAGCAAGGAGCAGGTGGCCGATATGTTGAAGCGTATGCTGCACATACCCGACTCGGAAATGGGCCCCTTTATGGATGCGACGGATGCCTTGGGAGCAGCTTATTGCCATTATTTGCAGATGGGACGTCCGGAAATGCCGAAAGCTTATTCCAGCTGGAAGGACTTTATCGCCAAGAATCCGGGACGCATAAAGAAATAGGAGATTAGAACCATGAATTTAAACAGCTTGTAGTGATGTCGGCCGTGGCTGTGGCTACCGGATGTACTTCTTCACAGCAGCATACCAGTACGCCGTTTGATGAATATCCGGTGTACGAGGGGGAATGGGTGGAAATGGCTTATACGCCTGCTTCAACCCGCTTCTCGCTTTGGGCTCCTTCGGCTCAGGAAGTGCGGGTGCTGCTGTACGAAAAAGGCAGGGAGGTTCTGCCTATCGTATGGTGAAGATGGAACCGGCATCTGACGGTATGTGGCAGGCTCGCGTGGACGAAGACCTGAAAGGAAAGTTCTATACGTTCAATGTCAAGATAGACGATGTATGGCAGGGAGATACGCCCGGACTCATGGCCAAGGCTGTGGGAGTGAACGGCGACCGGGCAGCCGTCATCGACTGGAAAGAGACGAATCCGGAGGGGTGGAACGAAGACAAGCGTCCGCCGCTGAAACGCTTCTCCGACATGGTGATTTATGAGCTGCACCATCGCGATTTCTCTATCGATACCATCTCCGGCATCCGGAACAGAGGAAAGTTCCTGGCTTTGACGGAGGAAGGAACGCATACGTATCTGGGCGAGAAAACGGGCATTGACCATTTGAAGGAATTGGGCGTGACACACGTACAGCTGTTGCCTTCGTTCGACTTTCTTCGGTGGACGAAACCAGGCTTGATAAACCGCAGTACAACTGGGGATATGACCCGAAGAACTACAACGTGCCGGAAGGCTCGTATGCCACCGACCTTATCGACCGGAAGTGCGTATCCGCGAGTTCAAGCAGATGGTCATGGCACTTCATCGGGCAGGTATCCGGGTGTGATGGACGTGGTGTATAATCACACGGCTATCACGAAAGGAGGCAATTTTGAACGGACCGTACCGGGTTATTTCTATCGCACGGACGAGGAAGGGAAATGGCTAACGCATCGGGTTGTGGCAATGAAACGGCCAGCGAACGACCGATGATGCGGCGTTTCATGATAGAGTCAGTCTGCTATTGGGCCAGAGAATATCACATAGACGGGTTCCGTTTTGACCTGATGGGGATTCATGACATCGAAACCATGAATGCCATCCGTAAGACACTCGACAAGATTGACCCTACAATATGCATGTATGGAGAAGGCTGGGCAGCCGGAAAACCACAACTGCCGGATAGTCTGCTGGCCATGAAGAAGCATGCAGCCCAGTTACCACACATCGGCATGTTCTGCGATGAAATGCGCGACAGCCTGCGTGGTCCGTGGGGAAACGATGCCAAGGGAGCTTTTGTCATCGGACGCATGGGATACGCCGCCGGTGTGAAGTTCGGACTGGCGGGAGGAATCGCACATCCGCAACTGGTCAGCGACAAGGAATCCACCGTTCCGGCTTTCTGGGCTGCGCAACCCGAACAGATGATCAGTTATGTGAGCTGTCACGATGACCTTTGTCTGGCCGACCGTCTGAAAGCGACATTGCCGGGACTTCTGCATTAGAGATGAACGCCTTGGCCAAACTGGCTGCTACGGCAGTATTCACTTCGCAGGGCATTCCGTTCTGGTATGCAGGTGACGAGATTCTGCGCGACAAGCAGGGAGTGGCCAATTCATACAAGAGTCCGGATGCAATCAATGCCATCAACTGGGGGCGGAAGACTTCGCAGCGTGATTTCTTTGATTATGTGAGGGGCCTGATTGCCATGCGAAAGGCGCATCCTTCTTTCCGTATGGGCGATGCGGACTTGATTGCCAAACACCTGGAGTTTTTGCCGGTACCGGCAAGCAACGTGGTGGCTTTCCGTATCAAGGGAAGTCCGGCGGGTGATTCATGGCTGAATACGATTGTGGTGCTCAATGCCCGTACGGAACCCGTGCAGATTGACGTACCTGAGGGACGTTACTGGATAGCCTGTCGTGACGGACGCATAGACAATGTGCTGGGACTGGGTACGCTGACCGGCAACAAACTGGTGGTAGCGCCTCGTACGGCCATGATTGTGCATCAATAAACCAAGAGAACAACTACTTAAAGGAACAAAATAAAAACAGAGAAAGACAATGCAGCATGTAATTACAATTGAGAACGGAGTGACTCGTCATCCGTTGTACCGGATGAAAGAGCCTGTGAACTTGCAGATTGCGGCAGGAGAACATGTGGCCATCGTGGGACCGAACGGTGGCGGAAAAGTCTGCTGGTAGACACTATTACCGGACGCTATCCGTTGCTGATGAATGAAGTGAAATACGACTTCTCGCCTTCGGAATCGAAGATGGCTTGTGACAACATCAAATACATCACCTTCCGTGACTCGTACGGGGATGCCGACGGGAACTATTATTACCAGCAGCGCTGGAATTCGCAGGACCTGGACGATACGCCTATCGTAGCCGATTTGCTTCCTCCCTGCAAGGACGAACAACTGCGGAAAGCGCTGTACGATTTGTTTGGTATTGAGGAAATGCTAAGCAAACATATAATTCTGCTGTCGAGCGGGGAGCTCCGCAAGTTTCAGCTGACCAAGACCTTGTTGAGTGGTCCGAGAGTACTGATTATGGACAATCCTTTCATCGGACTGGATGCGCGGACTCGGGGACTGCTGCACACATTGCTGGGAAAACTGACTGAAATGACCAACCTGCAGATAATTTTGGTCTTGTCGAAGACAGACGATATCCCGACATTTATAACACATGTGATACCGGTGGAAGACCGTCATTGCGGGCCGAAAATCACTTTGCAGGAATATCTGGCACACCGTGAACCAGACCCTGCTCATGTGTTGTCTGACGAGAAACGGCAGCGGATACTGGACTTGCCGTATGCCGATAACCTGTTCCATACGGAGCATATCGTAGACTTGAACAAAGTAAGTATCCGTTACGGAGAACGGGTGATTCTGAAAGAATTCGACTGGACGGTGAAATGTGGCGAAAAGTGGGCGCTCAGTGGCGAAAACGGAGCTGGGAAGTCTACCTTGCTGAGCCTGATCTGCGCCGACAATCCGCAAAGCTATGCCTGCGATATTTCTTTGTTTGGTCGTAAACGGGGAAGTGGCGAGAGTATCTGGGAAATCAAGAAGCACATCGGTTATGTGAGTCCCGAAATGCACCGCGCTTATCTGAAGAACTTGCCGGCCATTGACATTGTAGCCAGCGGATTACATGATTCTATCGGCCTGTACCGCAAGACACAGGAGAAAGATGTGGATACGTGCGTGTGGTGGATGGATATTTTCGGCATTGCGACTTGAAAGACCGTAGTTTCCTGCAACTCTCCAGCGGGGAACAGCGTATGGTGCTGCTGGCCCGTGCGTTTGTCAAAGACCCGGAACTACTGATTCTGGACGAGCGTTGCACGGACTGGATATGCGTAACCGCCGGCTGGTGAAGGATGTCATCGAGCATTCTGTGCGCGGAAGGATAAAACCCTGATTATGGTAACCCACTATCAGGAGGAACTGCCCGCTACCATTACGAATTCTTTGTTTTTGAAACGTAATAAATAAAGAAGCTGATTCTGGTGGACACAGATTCTTTTCTGCGAGAAAGCACATCTGTGTTTTATTTCGGGTAGAAACCATGTTCAAGCGTTTCTCCGGGAATATGAAAAATGAAATCAGATACAGAAACCCATATAAAAATGGCAAATGAAGATGATTTTACGCTGTCATCTTCATTTGCCATTTTATTTTAAAGGATATTTATTGAACTTGAAAAAGTCTGTAGGTAAGAGCTTACGGTCTTAGTATGCAAAAGAGTTACCAGCTCTGTTTGTCCTGCATCTGGCGAAGTGCTGTCCGGTAGTCTTCTACCAGCTCTTTCATCACCTCATCCACCGTCTGTAACTTGCGAAGCTGGGATGCGGCTTGTCCTATTTCCAGTTCTCCTTCGTAGAGGTCGCCTTCGAAGATTCCCTTTTTGGCCCGGCCTTTTCCCAACAAAGCCTTCAGTTCGTCTGCTGAGGCTCCTTTTTGTTCCGCTTCCTCTATCTGCTTGTAGAAATCGTTCTTCACCAGACGGGTAGGGGAAAGCTGCTTGAGTGTCAGAAGGTATCTCCTTCATTCAATCGCAGGCAACGGTCCTTGAAATTGAAATGCGCTGAACTTTCTTCTGTCAAGGCAAATCGGTACCCATCTGTACCCTTCTGCGCCTAACGCTTCGGCGGCTAAGATGCCTTCGCCCGATACAATTCCTCCTGCGGCAATAAGAGGTACACTGCACACCTTTTTGACGGCCGGAATCAGACAGAAGTCGTAGTTTCCTCTCGTCCGTTGTGTCCGCCTGCTTCAAAGCCCTCTGCCACAATGGCATCTACTCCAGCTTCTTCACATTTCATGGCAAAACGGCTGGAAGATACCACGTGAGCCACCTTGATGCCCGCCTGCTGGAGCTTGGAAGTCCATGTCTTGGGATTTCCCGCAGATGTAAACACGATTTTTACGCCTTCTTCCTGAATGATTTCCATGAGGGTTTCAATCTCCGGATACATCAGCGGCACATTGACTCCGAAAGGTTGGTCGGTAGCCGCCTTACACTTACGGATGTGTTCACGCAGGTTCCCGGGTGCATGGAACCAGCCCCCAACAACCCCAATCCACCTGCGTTGCTCACGGCTGAGGCCAGTCTCCATCCGCTACACCATACCATTCCACCTTGAATGATGGGGTAGCGGATGCCGAAAAGGTGACAGACTCTGTTCTGCATATCAGTCAGTTATTTTTTATATTTCTCAATCAGGTTCTTGGCTACGGTATCACCCAGTTCTACTGCTTTTTCCAGGTTGGCCATACCTTCCTTCTTCTTTCCCTGCTGTATCTGGCAGTAACCCAGCATACGATAGGCAGCTGCGTTCTTCGCGTCCAGTTCAATGGCTTTATTCAAGGCTTTCATGGCATCATCCGGCTGGTTTACCCGCAAATGTACGCTTCCTTTTTCTACCCAGTATTCCACGTTCTTCGGTTCCATTTCAATGGCCTTGTTGATGTCATTGATGGCCTGCTGGTACATACGGCATTGCATTTCAGCCTGCTCACGGATAAAATAGAAATCAGACGATACCTGGCCCATCATGGCGTCGTGGAACAGATTGTAGTCTACCACTGCTTCGCGGAACTGCTTGTCTTCCGCTTTCATGCGGGCACGTTCGTACAGATAAGGAGCCGCTTCTTTTCCGTAGGAGGATTGTATTTCGCCACGGCACTGTCCATCAGGGCAATGGCTTCCTTCTTTGAAGCACCTTCAATCAGTTCTTTGGTCTTGGCTGCGGCATAGAAAGAAGCGGCAGAGGCTAGCGGTGAACGGTTTACTTCTTCGTAGCTGGCAAATGCTTCCGGATATTTCTGCATGGCAAAATAAATATCTCCCTGCAGCTGGTAGTACAGTCCCTGCTTGTCGTTTTCCAAGGCCGTATTGATTTCCTTCAGTGCCCGCTCCATGGTCCAGTCGCCATACGGTTTGGCTCCCTGGAGACCAAGCACATAATTATATAGCAGTTTAGAAAGGTTATAGTATGCGTCTCCCTTGTTTTCGTTCACTTCCACCATAGTTTGCAGATCTTTTTCTGCCAGTGCATAGTGTGCATCGTCACCGTATCCCATGTAACAAAGGGCACGGCGGGAATAGCCTTCACTGTTTTTAGGATACTGCTGGATAAACTCGTTCAGCAGGTTCAGGTATTCTTCCTTTGACAGGTTAGAAGAAGACACGTACAAGTACACCAGTGCCTGAGACTCGTCTTCCGGCAATCCTTTCTTGATGCCGATGGTATTCAACGTATAATCGTTGGCAGAAAGGGCACTGATAGACAGGATTTTTGCATAGCCTATTCCGATGGCATAGCTTGATGTGCTTTCCTTGTCACTGTTCTTCTGTACCAGTGCTACAACTTCTCCTTCCGCATTCATTACCGGACAACTTACGGTCTTTTCTCCCGTTTTCATATTCAGGGTATAATAGAAAGAGTTGTTGCTGATGGTATCGATTTTGGAATGGTGCCGTGTGTGCCCGAAGTCGCCTTCTGTGTAGAGTAGGGAAGTACGTACACCGTTTCGTTTACCGCTCCCGGACGGATGCCGGCTGTAAGGCTACGGTCTTTTTATCGGCTGCTGTCTTGAACTTCACTACGTCGTACATATCGTTGGCTCCCAGAATGTATTCCACCGGAAGTTCCTTTCCGTCGGCAGTTACGACTACGGCACGTTCGGCCCCTTTAAACAGCGTATAATCGGATACGGCCGTACCGTTTTCATCAATGTAGAATCCGTTTCCGGTATTGAGAATCTGATTCTCCTTATTGTACGTGATGACAGAGAACACAGCTTTTCTGGCTTTGTTGGCCCATTTGGGAAGTACCTGAGCCATTCCGGTCTGAAAAGCCATCCCACAGCATGTCAGCACGAGGGTAATTTTTCCTATTTTCATGGTAGTATGTATGTTTTATTGTTTTATTCTTCTCCGAATCCTCTTTGTTTCACGGCTTCATAAATGAGGATACCTGCTGCCACGGACACGTTCAGTGACTCGATGTTGCCGAACAACGGAATCTTGATCCATTCATCGCAAAGTGCCAGGTGGTCGTAGGGTACACCGGTATCTTCCGCACCCATGATGATACATGTTGGACCTGATAG
>ENA-OQHP01000265-OQHP01000265.1-human-gut-metagenome-genome-assembly--contig:-NODE-265-length-17437-cov-2.238995_pt1 | contig 17437 bp, 28 predicted proteins | sample MGYA00242563_ERZ504717 | MGnify/ENA primary metagenome ERZ504717 (study PRJEB26092, sample SAMD00036212) | human gut metagenome | host: Homo sapiens | study: EMG produced TPA metagenomics assembly of... | reverse complement strand
CCGTCTATGCCGCGATGGTTCCGAGTCGACCCTGCCGCGTTTGCCGCAGCGGCCGCCGCGCGCGGCTGGCGCGTGGCCTATCCGTGCATGCTCTCGACAATTGATGCCGCAGCTTGTGGCCAGCGTATGTGCATGCGGGCAGTTGCTGTCGACGACGCATCCGCGGCACCGTTTATCGCCCACCCCACGCGGGCCTTCGCGGCCACGGACATCGACAGCAGCCGCTTCCCCATCGCGTCTGCCGAAGCTCTCAACATGGTCGTCGTGCCGCTCGTAGCCTTCGACCGCGCCGGCGCGCGCCTGGGCTACGGCGGCGGCTGCTATGACCGCTACCTGCCCATGCTCTCACCCGCATGTCAAATCATCGGCATCGCCTTTGACGAGCAGCGTGTCGACCACGTTCCCACCGACGCCCACGACCTGCCGCTACCCCACATCATCAGCGCCTAACGGCTGACGCACATCCCGACGGCCTAGTGCTCCTCGCCGGCGCGGGCTAGGTCGTAGGGCGTGGTCTGGTAGACGTAATAGTTGAGCCAGTTGGTGTAGAACAGCTGAGCCTGGCTGCGCCAGACGTTGCGCGGCTCAGCGGCGGGGTCGTCGTCGGGAAGTAATGCGCCGGCACCTGGGGGTTGAGCCCGCGCTTCACGTCGCGCTCGTACTCCAGGCGCAGCGTGTCGGTATCGTACTCGGGATGGCCAAATACAAAGAAGCGGCGGCTGTCGGTCGACTTGACGATGTACAGGCCCACCTCTCGGATACGGCCACGACCTCAAGCTGCGGCTCGGCCTCCACGTCCTCGCGGCGCACATCGGTGTTGCGCGAGTGCACGGCATAGAAACGGTCGTCGAAGCCGCGGACCAGCGGGCTTTGCGGCTTCACCAGATAATGCTCGAACACGCCGCTCGCCTTTGCCGGCAGGTCGTACTTCTGGATACCGTAATGATGGTAGAGCCCCGCCTGCGCGCCCCAGCAAATGTGCAGCGTAGAGTGCACGTGCGTGGTGGACCAATCCATGATCTGGCAGAGCTCGGGCCAGTAGTCGACCTCCTCGAACGGCATCTGCTCCACCGGCGCGCCCGTGATGATCAGGCCGTCGTAGTGGATGTCGCGGATGTCGTCGAACGTGCGATAGAACGTCTCCAGGTGGCCGGCGCTCACGTGCGTGGCCTCGTGCGTCTTAGTGCGCAGCAGGTCCACCTCCACCTGCAGCGGCGTGTTGGAGAGCTTGCGCATAATTTGCGTCTCGGTGGCGATCTTGGTGGGCATGAGGTTGAGGATGAGCACGCGCAGCGGACGGATGTCCTGGTGCAGCGCGCGGTACTCGGTCATGACAAAGATGTTCTCGCTCTCGAGCTGCGCGGCGGCAGGGAGGGCGTCGGGGATGCGAATGGGCATGGATGCTCCTTATGAGTCAGTTGCAGCTATGGTACAACGACCGGCCCCATCCGCGCGAGCACATCGCCCAGCGATGCCGTCAGCGGCCCAAATCACTCCAAAAGTAGAGATTAAGGCATGCCCAAAAAATCTATGGCGCTTTAGCCTAGCAAAGTGACAGCTGGACGCTACAATGGTCCGACGCAAAAAACTCGGTCGAAAGGATACATATATGTTCCAGACGCGTAAGATCGGCGTGGTCGGCCAGGGCCACGTAGGAGCACATGTCACCAACAGCCTGCTCATGCAGGGCATTGCCGATGAGCTGTACCTGTGCGATATCAACGAGGCCAAGGTTACGTCCGAGGTCCAGGACCTGCGCGACTCCCTTTCGTTTGTCCCGTACAATACCAAAATCGTCAACTGCTACGACTGCTACGAGGAGCTGGCCTGCTGCGACGTCATCGTCAACGCCGCCGGCAAGGTCGCGCTGGCCGCCGGCAACCGCGACGGCGAGCTGTTCTTTACCACCGATGCGCCCGCACCTTTGCCAAGCGTATCGTCGACGCCGGCTTTGACGGCATCTTCGTGAGCATCTCCAACCCCTGCGACGTCGTGTGCACCGAGCTGTGCACCTGACCGGCTACGATCCCAAGAAGATCATCGGCTCGGGCTGCGGCCTGGACTCCGCCCGCCTGCACACCGAGATCTCCAAGAAGGTCGGTGTGAGCCCCAAGTCCATCGACGCCTACATGATCGGCGAGCATGGCTTTAGCCAACTGGCAGCTTTAAGGCCGCGACCATCGCCGGCAAGAGCCTTAACGAGCTTCAGGCCGAGAACCCCGACAAGTACGCCTTCGACCACATGGAGGTCGAGGAGCTTGCACGCAAGGGCGGCTATGTGACCTACCAGGGCAAGCAGTGCACCGAGTACGCCGTCGCCAACTCCGCCGCGCGCGTCTGCGCCGCCGTGCTTCACAACGAGCACGCCGTGCTTTCGGCCTCTACGCTTATGACCGGCCAGTATGGCGAGGAGGGCATCTTCACCTCCCTGCCGTGCGTGATCGGCGCCGAGGCGTCGAGGAGGTCTACACGCTCGACCTGTCCGAGTACGAGCTTGAGGCTTCCACAAGAGCTGCCAGCACATCCGCGACAATATCGCCCAGCTCGACTGGTGGGATGCCGAGGCATACGACGCGAAGTAGGCCGCCGGCTGCCGCAACCTTGCGAATCTAAGCGTGATACTAAGCGGGCCGCGCCGGAAATCCCCGGCGCGGCCCGCTTTTCGACTCATACAACACGCTCGCACATTTAGGTCTAATACTTTCCCCGAGAAGTGAACGAGTAAATCGAGCCCCCGGAGCATCGACACTTTATGGGAGCCATTTCCTGCAGTTTCATTGAGATTTTCCTGCGGTTTTGGCGCCAAAAAGTGTCGATGCTTCGAGGGTCCAAAATAGGTCGTTCACTTCTCGGGAAAAGTATTTGACTTCGTTTTCCAACAAACAAAACCGGTCATCGCAACGCAAACGGGCCTGCGCTTAGCGTAGGCCCCGACGTGAGAAGTTGTTATCCCGGTAACTTAATACCGCTCGATTAGTACTGCTCGATACCCATGTAGCGACGAACCTCGGGGCTGTGGTCGAACACCTTGCCGCGCGCGGCGCGCAGCTCGCAGCTCATGTTGTAGAAGAAGATCGGCTCCAGGAACGAACGCACGCTGGCAGGCACTTCGCCCACGCCGTACTCGAGCGCATCGAGCACCATGACTGTATCGGTGTGCGTGTTGAGGAACGCGAGTGCACGCTCCTCCATGGGGCGGCACTCGCCCGATCCGAGCTGCACAAAGTAGAACACGCCGGGCTCGGTGGCTTCGAACGGGCCGTGGAAGTACTCGCCGGAGTGGATATAGCAGCAGTGCTGCCATTGCATCTCCATGAGCGAGCAGATGGCCATGGCGTAGGTCTGGCTAAAGTTGGGGCCGGAACCCAGGATATAGAAGAACTTGTGCTGCTGGCAGAGCTCGGCAAAGCGATCGCCCAGCTCGGCGTTGACCTTCTCGCGGGCAGCGGGCAGCAGGGCATCCATCTGCTTAAGACCGGCGTACATGTCGCAAGCGCCTCGTAACCCTCCTGCTGGTCGAGCAGTTCGGCGGCGTCAGAGCGCCGATACCCTGCGGTACTCGGCCTGCGGCACGCCCTCGCCCCACGGATAGACAGGTAGTCCACTTGCCGTTATCGATCTTTGAGCCCTCGCAGTCGGTCATGGCCACGACCTCGGCGCCGGCCGCCAGCGCCATCTCGCAGCCGTCGACGACCTCCTGCGTGTTGCCGCTGTGGCTGCAGGCGATGACGAGCGGCCTCTCGCCAAGACTCTTGGGGGCCATCAGGCAAAACTCGCGCGCCGTGTAGACCGTCGAGGTAAACGTGGTTGCCTCGCGCTTGAGCAGCTCGTTGGCCGGCATCAGGTCGATCATCGAACCGCCGCAGGCGATCCAAAAGACGTTCTCAATCTTGCCCTTGCGCTCGATAATTTCCTGAATCAGATCGTGTGCGTTCATGGTGATGCTCCTCCTTGTGTGGCGGTTCTGAACGACGGCGGCTTGTACCTGCTGTCGTTCTATGTTGTCCTATATATAGCACGCACGACGACGCCCGTGAAGTCATTTCACCAAATTTGTTCTATATTGTTCTATCTGTGGACGTTAGATGTCGAACACGTAGCGCGAGCCCACGATCTTTTGGCGCCCGAGCAGCAAGGGCCGCTCGTCCTCATCGGTAAGTACGCCTCCATATAGAAGAGCGGCTCGCCGACCGGCACCTCCAGCAGCGAGGCCGCCTGAGCATCGGCAAGCGCAATCTCCACCGTACAGGGGTCGGACTTGAGCGGCGCACGGCCCGAATGCTCGGCAACGAGCGCAAAGATGGAATTGTCCGTGAGGTCCTTGTCGGCAAGCGTCTGCAGATAGGGATGGTCGGCCAGCACAAAGGCGTTGTTCTCGAGCATGACGGGCACGCCGTCTGCCGTGCGCACGCGCTCGACAACGATGAGCTCGCAGCCGGGTTCCACCCCAAAAACGCCGCGTCCTCGCGCGTCGCCGCAACCACCGTGCGCGACACCAGGCGTGCTCCGGCACCATGTCGTTGGCAGCGCAGCCCTCGGAAAAGCTCTGGACGTCACCCTTCTGGACAATCTTGCGCTTGAGCTTGGGCGCGCACACAAACGTGCCCCTCCCCTGCTGGCGGTTGAGATACCCCGCGCGCGACAGTTCCTCGACGGCGCGGCGCACGGTGACGCGCCCCACGCCATAAGACTTCGCGAGCTCCATCTCGGAAGGAATGCGCGAGCCGGATGCGTACACGCCACGCGCGATCTCGCCCTTTAGGTCGTCCATAACCTGCTGGTACAGCGGCACGGCGGACACCTCAGTGCGCTCGGTTTTATCGTCGGATGTCATCGTTATGCTCCATTCCGTGCATGCTCGGACTCAAACTCTTCAATCGCCGCCATAAACTGCTCGCCAAAGGCGTCGGCCTTTTTCTCGCCGATGCCGTTGACCTGGATAAGCTCGTCGCGCGTCTGCGGGCGTAGGCGGCACAGACCGCGCAGGGCCTTGTCGGAAAAGACCATGTACGGCGCCATCTCCAGCTCGGTCGAGATCTCCTTGCGCAGGTACGCAGCGCTCGAACAGCTCGGCATCGTCGCCCACGCGCGGGCGCTGATCCAGCTCGGCCTCCTCGCGCAGCAAATCCACCGCACGGCGAGCACGGGCCGAGGCCTTGCGCTTGGACGCGCGACGCTTAACGGTAAAGGCAAACGCCTCGTCCTCGACCTCGCCGGCACGCGGACCCAGGCCCACGACCGGGTACTGCCCCTGCGAGGTGGCCAAATAACCGCGGCCGCACAGCTGGCCGATGATGTCCTTGATGCGCCCGACCGATTCGCTCGACAGCTCACCATAGCCGCGGTCCTCGTCCAGATGCATCTGGCGAATGCGCTCGGTGTTGCCGCCGTGGAGCACATCAGCGATCAGCGACTTGCCAAAGCGCATGGGTCGCGTGGCCACATAGCGCACGGCAGCGCGGGCCATATCGGTGACGTCCTCGACCTCGAACTGCATGAGGCAGTTGCTGCAGTTGCCACAGCCCTCGGCGTCGTCCGCAGCGGTGCCGCCCACGGCCGCATGCTCGGCCGCGGCCTCGTCGCCAAAGTAACGCAGCATGTATTCACGCAGCAGCCGGTGGTGTTGCAGTAGCCTTCCATCTGGTTGAGCAGGCGATATCGATTCTGGAGCGCCCACGCGCGCTGCTCGTCGTCGAGCGCCTCGTCGGCTGCATCGCCGCGGTCGATCAAAAAGCGACGCATGCGAAAATCGTTACCGTTCCACAGCAGGTGGCAGCTGGCCGGATCGCCATCGCGGCCGGCACGGCCCGCCTCCTGGTAGTAGGCCTCGATGCTCTCGGGCACGTTGTTGTGGATGACGTAGCGCACGTTGGGCTTGTCGATGCCCATGCCAAAGGCGTTGGTGGCGACCATCACCTGAATATCGTCGTCGATAAAGGCGCGCTGGCTTTGGCGACGGGCATCGTTGCCCATGCCGGCATGGTAGCGGCCCACGCGAATGCCGCTGGGACCCAGCGCCTCGGCAAGCTCGCCGGCCAGCGCATCGACGGTCTTGCGGGTCGAGCAATATACGATGCCGCTCTCACTCGAATGCGCGATCACATAGTCGCGCACCCACGCGGCCTTGGCCTTGTCGCCCATCTCCTCGCAGCCAAAGTAGAGGTTCTTGCGATCGAAGCCCGTCACCACCGTCGCGGGGTTTTGCAGGCCGAGCATCTGCTGAATGTCCGTGCGCACGCGCTCGGTCGCCGTAGCGGTAAAGGCTGCCACGATAGGGCGCTGCGGCAGGGAATCGATGAACTCGCGAATCTGCAGGTAGGCGGGGCGGAAATCCTGGCCCCACTGGCTCACGCAGTGGGCCTCGTCAATGGCCACGAGCGGCGCGCCAATGCCGCCGTCCGCTGCGACCTCCTGCGCAAAGGCCAAAAGCGCATGGCTCGAGCAGGCGCTCGGGCGCACGTACATAAGCTGGTAGCGGCCCTCGCGCGCCCGCTTGAGCACGGTATTTTGCTGGGCCGGAGTAAGGCTGGAGTTGAGATAGCTGGGTCGCGCGCCGCCGCGAGCAGCGCACGGGTCTGGTCCTCCATAAGGGAGAGCAACGGACTCACCACAAAGGTGATGCCGGGCAGCATGAGCGCGGGCACCTGGTAGCAAATGGACTTGCCGGCGCCTGTGGCATAACACCCAGCGCATCGCGACCGGCAAGGATCGCATCGACCATGCGGTCCTGCCCCGGGCGAAACGAGGTGTAGCCAAAATAGGCGCCGAGCGTGTCGAGCGCCATCTGCTGCATGCTATCGGTCATGGTTTCCTAACGTCCAAGTCATCTGCCGCCGATTATACGCCGCCACGCGGACCGGTGCCCCACGGTTGCCGGCCACGGGCGGCGCAATCCGAAAGGAACGAGCGTGGATTTTTGGACACTTTCCGGATGAGCGTGGATAATCTCCCACTTTGGGCCCGTCACCAAGCCAAAAACGGGAGATTATCCACGCTCATTCTGCAGATTGCCGCTCTGGCGGGCTTGCAGCGTCGAGCGGTTGCGGCGTTTGGTAAAACGCCGCAACCTACATGACCATGACGTAACGGCTACCCACGTAGTACTGCTTACCCATCAGGACCGGCTCGCCATTGGGACCGGTAAAGCCGGCACGCAGATTGAGCAGTGGATCGTGCGGGGCAATGCCCAGCTCGGCCGCCTGCTCGGCATTGGCACGAACGGCCTCGACCGTGCGGTAGCCAACCGATGCAATCGCGTTCCGCCAACACGCTCGACCTCGGCAAAAATCGACTTGTCCTCAAGATCGGCCGTCAACAGCTCACGGTAGGCGTCAAACGGCACAAAGATGTTCTCCTCAAAGATGGGCTCGCCGTCGGCCGTACGCACGCGCTTGATATGCAGCAGCAGCGCATCTTTCTGCAGGCCAAAGAACTCCATCTCGTTTTGGCGCGCCGGCACAATCTGGCGATCGACCACATGCGCGCCGGCCTTCATGCCGTTGTCGGCACACAGCGCGGTAAACGTCTGCAGCGTCGAGGCGTGGAACTGGCGGTTGATGTGCGGCGTGGAGACAAAGGTGCCACGGCCCTGCTGCTTAACCAGGTAGCCATCGGAGCACAGCTCCTCGACGGCGCGGCGCACCGTAATGCGGCTCACGTCGTACTGCTCGGCTAGCTCAAGCTCGGACGGAATACGCTCCTTGGTGCATAAACACCTTTCTCGATCGCGTCCTTGATTTCGTCGTAATCTGCTGGTAAAGCGGTGCATTTTTGGGCGCAGGCATATCTAATCACTCTTATCGAAATATTGAAATAACTAATACGTATATAACGTCTAGTTTCATGTTACCTCATATTGATAAAACGATACACCCTCCCTACCAAAAAGCGACAGCTTCATTTTGGTAGGTTTTATCTGGGCAAACGAGAGCCTCCCGAAAGCAGCGAGGCTTTCGGGAGGCTCAAGCGGACAGGATTGGCCAGGCCGGCAAAATGCCAAAACCCTACTTGCCGTCGTCCTGCTGCAGGCTGTCCTGCTCGCTGAGGCGCGCCTGCCTGCTGGCCATGCGCGCGGGCTTGTCGGGATCGGGTACGGCCGTAGGCATGGGCTCGTCGACATGACCGCCCCACCAGCCGCCCACAAAGTTAAGCGTGTGGAACACATTGATCACTGCGCCGGGATCAATGTCGCACACCAACTTGATAATGTCCTGACTCTCGTAGGTCGAGACAACGGTGTGCAGCAGGTACATCTTTTCGCGGCTGTATCCGCCAACGACCTCGGCGCAGCTGATGCCGTGCTGAAAATGGTCGATATAGGCGTTCATGACCTCGTCCGCCTTGCGCGTCGTGATCTGCAGCGTTACGCGGTCATAGCGGCGGTAGAAGCTGTCGATGGTCTTGGTCGAAATAAACTGGAACACGATGGAGTACGCCGCGTTGTCCCAGCCAAACATAAAGCCAAAGATCGCCAGGATAAAGCAGTTAAAACCAAAGATGACGCCCCAGATGGTCTTGCCCGTGTGGTTGGAGACCCACAACGCGATAAAGTCGGTACCGCCGGTGGATGCGCCGGACTTAAGCGCGATGGCAGCGCCCAGGCCCGAGACCACGCCGCCAAAAATGATGAGCATGATCTTGTCGGCCCAAAAACGGGGCGAAGTGAAAGATATTGAGAAACAGCGACGAAAGCACGACCTGCATCATCGAGAAGATGACGAAGCGCCTGCTGATGCCGCTCCAACACAGAAGCGCCACGGGGATGTTGAGCGCGAGCATGCCGAGCGAGATGTCGATATGAACGCCGCCGAGCGAGGTAACGCGATCGAGCAGGACCGCGACGCCGGTGAGACCGCTCGGAAGCAGGTCGGCGGGGCGAATGAACGCCTGGATCAGGAATGTCTGGAGAACGGCGGAAATTGTGACCGCCACAGCAGTGATGGCGCGGCGGACAATGGTAAGGCGGCCGAGCACGAGCACGCGGTCCGTGAGCTGATCGATGGCGTTCGCCACGTAGCTCCTTTCGAAGGCAGATGTAGTTGTGGGGCATGTCGGCGATTGTAGCATGGAGCGCGAAAGGGCGCTTCAATTCACCCGCTCTCGACAACCAAAACGAGCCAGCATCTCCCCAACCAAAGAGCCCAAAATCTAAGTGAGTAGACTATTCGCGACCTGTCGAGCACACCCAAAACAGCCACCTCTGTGACCTGCAGTTTTACTAAGCAGATTCGCTTTGTGCTCTGCCTGAGCCGAAAAGTCTACTCACTTAGTCTGAGTCGGAGCCAAACGGATCAAATCGAAGCCAAAATGAGCCCATCTGCCGCAAAAGACGCGTGAATCGGTACTTCTCGTAGCGAATTGACGCTATAAAGCGGTCAGAATGTCAGCGAGGCTATCGATGATGGCATCAGCGGCGGACTGATCCAAGTTGACGCCCTCGTGCGGACGCAGTGCCAGGACGCGGGCGCCGGAGCGCTTGCCGGCCTCGATACCCAAAGGCGAGTCCTCGATAACCAGGCACTCGGCAGGCTCCATACCCAGCCGCTCCATGGCACGCAGGTAGATCTCGGGGTCGGGCTTAAACGCACTGCACTCGTGACCGCTGATGGTGTAGTCCAGTACGTCGGCGATACCCGCAATCTCCACCAGCTCGTCAATCAACTCACGATAGGACGAGCTTGCGATGGCGCACTTCACGCCGCGCTCGTGCAGCTCGCGCATCACCGGCTCCGTCTGCTCGTTGAGCAGCTCGGCATACGGAACGGGGTGAACCGGGCTGTAGACCTGCTTGTACTCCACGCGCAGGCGCTCGCGCAGCTCAATATCGTCGGGCACCAGCGACTTCCAAATGGCAGGCTCGTTAGACCCCGAAAGATCGGGGATCTCGTCAAAATGGAACCCCTTCTCTTCCATAAACGCCACGCGACGGCGGTTGTAGAACCACTCGGTATCGACCAGCACGCCGTCCATGTCAAACAGCACTGCCTTGATCATACGCATCTCCTCCCACCTGCCAAAAAGGGACAGGTTTATTTTGGTAGGTTTTATCTGGTGTTTTGCGACGCGACAGACACGCCCTCCCCAAAGCAAAAAGGGGACGGGGCAAAACCCCATCCCCTCTCAATCAACCCGTAAGGTCTACTTACTTGTGATTAGTAGGAAAGCTTCCACATGTAGCGACGCATGGTCAGCGGGTGCTGACGGGCCTCGGCGATCTGGTTGCCGTACTCGCGCATAACGGCGAGGTGCAGCAGCGGGTTGAAGTAGGTGACGACGCTTGCCGGCACGGCGTCGGCCAGACCGTAGTCCTTGGAGTCGATCAGAGCGACCTTGGCGCCCATGCGCTTAAGGAAGGTGAGGGCGCGGGCGTCCATCGGACGGGTGGCACCATCGGACATGAAGAAGACGTAGGGCTTACCCTCGGTGGAAACCTCGAACGGGCCGTGGAAGTACTCACCGGTGTTGTAGGCGGCGGCGTCGATCCACTGCATCTCGGTGAACAGGAAGGCGGCGTGAGAATAAGCCATCTTCTCGGAGGCACCGGAAGCCATGAAGTAGATCATCTTGTCGTCCTTGAAGTCCTCGGCGAACTTCTTGGCGAGCTTCTTGCAGGACTGAGCAGCGTTCTCGCAGAGCTCAAAGACGTTGGTGAGGCCGGTGATCATGTCCTCGTAGTGGTCATAGCCCTCGGTCTGCTGAAGGATCTCGACAGCAAGAGCGATGGCGTAGCCGGGCTTCTCGCACTTGGCAGCGAAGTTGGCGTGGAAGCCGTGAACGATGACGTAGTCAGCGTCGACGGTCAGAGCGGAGCCAGCCTTGTTGGTGAGGGAGACGACCGGGCAGTTGTGCTTCTTGGCGGTCTTGTTGGCCTCGACGGTCTCGGGCGTGGAGCCACCGAGGGAGCAGGTGATCACGAAGGTGTGCTCGTTGACCCAGGAAGGCGTGTCGTAGTTGAACTCGTTAGCGGTGAAGATCTGACGTTCAGCTTGTCCGTGTTGTTGGCCAGGAAGTACTTGGCGGGGTAAGGTCGGACATGGAGGCACCGCAGCCGACGAAGGCGACGCTGTGGATCTCGTGGTTGGACAGGACGTCAGCGACGATCTGCTTAGGGAGGTTAAGTCGATCTCGTACATCTGACACATTCCTTTCAATTTTTGCGGCGCCACATTGCCGGGCGCTCGCAGGGTTACCGTGATTTGGACCGAGTCGCCGGTCCGTTGAGGATGTGTCAAAGGGACTGCCCTTTGACACATTTAGGGATGGAAGCCTGCCTGGGGTATGGGATGCCAGGCAGCCCCCGGGGGAAAGCGGTTAGGCGCTTAGTCGCGACTAGGCCAGGATGCCGACCGCGGAGAGGGCGATGCCGCCCACAATGGCGATCACGAGAAGCAACCGGTGTTGACGTTCTTCTTGATAAGCCAGTACATAAGGCCGGTGAGGCCAAGGGAGATCATCTGGGGCATCATGCTGTCCAGGATGTCCTGGATAACGACGGTGCCGTCAGCGAACTGCAGCGGGGTGGTGGCGCCGATCAGCGTGGCGATCATGCCGCCCACGGACATAAGACCACGATGCCGCAGACATACATGAGCTTCTCCATGAGGTCGCCGCCCTGAAGCTTGCTCAGGTACTCGTGGCCGCCTGATAGCCCATCTTGGCTGCGAACCAAGTAATCAGCACGGAGGGGACGATGGAGATGAGAAGGGCCAGGATCGGCCATGATGGAGCCCTGCTGAGCCAGCTGAACGCCCAAGCCAAAGGCGATAACGCGATGGTGCCCTGGAAGAAGGAGTCACCGATGCCGGAAAGCGGGCCCATAAGGGAGGTCTTGACCGCGTTAATCGAATCGGGGTTGAAGTTCTCGGGATCCTTGGCGTACTCCTCCTCCATGGAGGCGGCGAGGCCCAGGATGAAAGCGCTCGTCTGCGGGGTGCAGTTGTAGAACGCCATGTGACGGTGGTAAGCCTCTTTCTTAGCAGCAAGCTGCTTGGGGTCGGACTCGTCCGGATAGAGGCGATCGAGCGTGGGAACCATGCCGTAGAGGAAGCCCATGTTCATCTGACGCTCGTAGTTCCAAGAGGCCTGGATGGCCCAGGAGCGCCAGAAGAACTGGCTGACCTTCTTGTTCAGGGACACGTCCTTGGTTGCGGTTGCCATAGTGTGTTCCTCCTTAGTCTTCGTCGTCTTCGAGCGGATCGTAGTCGGAATCGACACCGGCGGCTGCATGGGAACCGTTGAACTTGAAGCCCATGAAGACGACAGCCAGGCACACACCGATCAGAGCGACCGCGATGACGGACAGGTTGAGGTAAGCGGCGAGCAGGAAACCGATGAACAGGAACGGAGTCATACCCTTCTTGATCATCATGGTGAGCAGCAGGGCCAAGCCGTAGGCGGTCATGATCTTGGTCGAAACGTTAAGACAGTGGACAGCCACTCGGGAACCATGTTGACGATGGCCTGAACCAGGTCGGTGCCAACAAAGATGGCCAGGAAGATCGGCAGGAAGTACATGATGGCGTACAGACCGGAGCCGGCGCAGATGTGCATACGGTAGGCGGTCTTGAAGTTACCGTTATATCGATCGCGCTATCGGCCACATGGGTGAGGGCGGCGATGATGGAACGGAACACGATGCCGAGGAGCTGACCCAGGACGGCGACCGGGATGGCGATCGTCATGGCGGTCTCAGCAGAAGCATCGGTCAGGCACGCGAAGGCAGCTGCCACGATGCCGCCCAGGACCATATCGGGCGGAACGGCGGCGCCGACCTGCACCAGGCCCATGGACACGAGCTCGACGGCGGCACCGACGGCAAGGCCGGTGGCACATCGCCCAGCAGCAGACCGACGAGCGTAGCGCCAACGAGGGGCTGCTCGAAGTTAAGACGACCGAGCAGGCGGGAGTCCCACATGCAGAACACGCCGACGAGGCCGACGAGCACCGCACTGATGAACGTATTCATACCCTTCTCCTTTCAGTCAGGCAAAAGCCTGGTTGATTACAGCTTGGCGTCGATGTCGACGCTCTGATACGTAGGGGTCTGCTGGACGTAGAGCTTGATGCCCATGTCGAGCAGCTGGTTGACGTCGGCCTTCTGGGTGGCGTCGAGGAAGACGGAGCTGTCCTTGCCGCCGATCTGATCGGCACCGTCGTGGTTGGCGGTGGCGCCCAGGTTGATGGCGTCGAGCTTGTAGCCCTGGCAGAACTGCAGCATCTCGGCCGTGTTGCCAAAGACGAACATGACGCGTCGCCGAGGGTGTTGAGCTTGTCCATCTTGGCGAGGGCACGCTCGACGGTGAAGACGTTCAGGCGCACGCCTGGGGCTTGGCCAGCTTAAGAGCGCCCTTCTTGATCTCATCGTTGGCGGCAGCGTTGTCGACGACGATGATGCGCTCGGCCTGAACCTTGGTGGTCCAGGTAAAGACGACCTGGCCGTGCAGCAGACGGTAGTCAAGACGTGCGAGGACGATCTTGGCGGGACCGGAGCTGTGACGGGACGCCTTGGCCTTCTTGGCGGGAGCCGCGACGGCCTCGACCGGTGCGTTGGGGTTGGTCAGACCGGTGCGGGCCTCGTTGATGAGGGCCGCGAGCTCGGCACCCTTGATGGGGCGGGGCTCATAGCGAGCGTCAGCGCCAGCGGAATATTGAAACCGCTGACAACCGTGAACTTCGTGCCGTTCTTGGAAAGCTCGACCATGCTGTTGTTGACCGAGCTGCCGAGCATATCGGTCAGCACATAGACGGTGTCGTCCGCGTTGAACGTGGCGATCATGGCGTCCACCTTGTTGGTGATGGGCTCCTTGTCGTCACGAGCAAGCGACACGACGTGGACGTTCGACACGTCGCCGAGAACCATCTCGAGCGTGTCTTTGGCGCCTGCGGCCAGGCCGCCATGAGATGCGAGAATGATCTGATTCATCTTGCCTCCTCCTTTTCGTTATGGTCATTATAACGTCTTATACGTTGCTTATATTGCTAATTAGTATAAAGACCGTTCGCGGGTGAAAATCGACCGTTGACGGGTTTAACGTACTTGAAACGTTGGGGCTGGATAGGCCGGCGCTGGCTGGATAACCCCAGGCCAGACGCCGTGCACAATCCTCTATCGCACGAAGTACCAGGGGCTTTCCTGCACGGTGGGCTCCAGCGCGATGCCAGTGCGTTCCTTAAACAGATCCATGTCCTGAGATTTTTCGGTCCACCACGCGTTGGGCTTAAAGGTCATGCTCTCGACAATACGTTTGACAATGACGCTGTTGCGCAGCCTGGAGAAGTCGGTGTTCATGATCAGGATGGACGCGAGCACCAGCACGATGCCCAGGACCTTGATCGCGCCGGCGGGCTCGGCGTAGACACCAATGCCCAGCAGTACGGTGACGACCGTCTCGAATGACATTACGACGGGAACTTTCGACGTCTCGAGCCCCATGGACAGACCCTGCATATATAAGACATAGGCCACAGCTGTGGGATGAGTCCAAAGCCAAGGAACAGCAGCAGCAGCTGTGGCGACATTGCCGCGGCGACATCTGGCCACGGAGCCGCGATAGCCGCCATAACCGCACCGCCAAAAACAAGGCCCCAAAACGTGACAGCCAGCGGGTGGACCGTCTTGGTTGCTATCCGGCTAAACACCGCGAGCGACGCGCCACAAAAGCCCGCAATCACGCCCGACGTGACGCCCCAAACCGAAAAATGAAAACCGGAAAGGTCGCCATCGGTCACTGCAAGTACACAGCCACCGATGTTAAAAGCGATGGCAACGAGCTTGTTGGGAGTCACATCCTCGCGATAAAGCACGCGGCCGAGCATGACGCCAAACACCGGCGAGGTGTAGAGCAGCACCGAGCCGTGGACATGCCCACCTCGCCCATGCACTCGTAATAAAGCGTGTTAGCGGTGGCGAGGCCGATAATGCCAAGAAGCGCACAGGGAACAAGCTCTTTAGGACTTGCCTTGAACAGTGCCAGGGGACCCGATGCCTTTCCCTCACGAGCACCTCCCTGGCAACCCATGAATGCCAAGACCGGAGCCATTAAGACAGCACCCGACAACAGGCGAAAGGCCGCCATGCTCTGAGACGAAACACCCAGGGCCGATATTCCGTTAACAAAGATTCCGATGGTGCCCCACATAAGCGCGGCGATCAGCACCAGCACATAGCCCAGATTGCTTTTCTTCAACGCAGCCTCCTCGGTATTGTTTCCAATAAGTTTCATACTACGTTATAGTCGTTATATACATTTTTCAAGGCACAAATCGGCGAGCGGAAAAGTGATCCGTTTTCCTCCGTCCCCAGCGGATTACTGGGCGGTTGCGGTGAAATAGTTCCTAAATAGAGGCTTCAAACCCCCAAACAGGAACTATTCCACCACAACTTATGAGGACATCGAGCTGTTAGGCCGCTCTATCCCCTAGTAGTCCAGCTTCCACATGTAGCGACGCGTCATGTAGTCCTTGTGGGTGACTGCAGAGAGTGCACGCATGTACACATTGTTGAGGATCGGGGCAAAGATCAGGTGGTTGAAGTACTCGCTCACGCTGTCCTTGATGTCGTTGAGGCCGAGCTCCTTGGCGTCGAGCTGATAGACGCGCTCGCCACCGTACTGGTTGACGAAGCGGATGCCGCGCTCGTCGTTGCAGCGGCTGCGGCCGACGCTGATGAGCTGGAACAGCGAGGTGCGCTTGTCCAGGATCTCGAAGGGGCCGTGGAAGAAGTCGCAGGTGTTGATGGTGCAGGAGTCGATCTGCAGCATCTCCTGCACGTTGCAGATGCTAAAGACGTAAGCGGCACCAAAAAGCGGACCCTGAGCCATGACATTAATGCAGGGCTTGTCGGCGTTCTGCTCGGCCCACTTGGCAGCGAGCGGACGGGTGTACTCGACGGCCTTGCGATAGATGGGATCGATCAGGTCGAAGGCGGCCATGGCGGTCTCGTACTCGGCATAGCCTCGGTCTGCTGCGTGAGCTCCATGGCGATCATGGTCACGACGGCGGAGTTGGTACGGCCCATGCAGGACTCGTCGACGGCCAGGCTGTCGTACTGGATCTTGTAGTCGCAGACCTCGGTGAGGCCGGACTCGTCGACATAGATGGCGATGGTGCTGGCGCCGTGGTCCTTGGCGACCTGGGCGGCGACGATGGTCTCCTTGGTGCCGCGCATGGACACGACGACGGCCAAGGTGTTCTCGTTGACGTAGGCAGGGGTTGCGTGCACGAACTCGTTGCTGGTGTAGCTGGAGCTCACGACCTGCGTGGCCTCGTGCTCCATAAGTACTGGGCAGGATAGTTGCCGCCGTTGGATCCGCCGGCGCCAATCCACACGACGCGCTTGATACCGCCCTTGTCCGCCTTGTCAGCCAAAACCTGGGAGACGACGTCCTTAACCTGTTCCTGAGTGGTCATCGTGCATCAGCCTTTCTTCTCGTTTGATGCTCTCGATGGCATACAAGTTACATACATGTTTTGGTTATGTCGACTAGTTGTATGCTATATTTGTCTTAGAAATTTTGCTGATGCGGTTTTCGATAACTGGATACCAGCGGTTTTGTTGTTGTATTGAATACATGCTTGATTAGATACGTATACAAGTTAGATACAGGTTGATCGCATGAACGCTTCATCTAAAAAGAGACTGACCCAATACGAGCGCTTGGCGGGCATACTGCGCGACCGCATCGCCTCCGGCACCTACGCACGTGGAGACAAGCTGCCGTCCGAGATGGAACTCATGGACGAATCGGGTCTGTCGCGCAGCACCGTGCGCCATGCCCTTAAGGTACTAGCTGATGAGGGCCTGGTTCGCACCGAGCGCGGGCGCGGCGCCTTTGTGGCCGACACGCCGGCGCTCCACGAGAACAACCTGGTGTTTTCGAGCTATACGGCACAGGTCCAGGGTCAGGGCATGAAGCCCACCACGCGCACGGTGGACTCGGGCTTTGCCAAGGCCGCGGGCAATGCTGCCAAGTTCTTCGATGTCACCGTGGGCAGCAAGCTCGTCAAACTTGTCCGTCTGCGTTATCTGGACGATGCGCCGCTGTGCCTGGAGACTACCTATCTACCACCGAGCTTTGAAGCACTCATCGATCGCGATATCAATGGTTCGCTCTACGCGACGCTGCGCCAAGAATTCCATCGCGCGCCGGCACAGGGGCATAAGACCTTTGAGGTGTGCTACGCCTCGCAAAACGAGGCGTTTTTGCTCAACGTCAAGCGCGGGCAGGCGCTGATCCTGATCACCGACTACGTCTACGACACCGACGGCCGCCCGCTCCATGTCTCCAAGCGCATCCAGCGCACCGACCGACGCCAAATACAACCGAGCCCATCGGCTAACCAATCGAAAACCACCACAAATGGGGACAGGCACCTTTGTGGTGGTTTTTAGGGTTAACGCGCCAAAAAACGACCGATTTTAAGAGAAACCACCACAAAG
>ENA-OQHP01000264-OQHP01000264.1-human-gut-metagenome-genome-assembly--contig:-NODE-264-length-17440-cov-2.822734_pt1 | contig 17440 bp, 27 predicted proteins | sample MGYA00242563_ERZ504717 | MGnify/ENA primary metagenome ERZ504717 (study PRJEB26092, sample SAMD00036212) | human gut metagenome | host: Homo sapiens | study: EMG produced TPA metagenomics assembly of... | reverse complement strand
GTATTTTGAATATTTTCAAAATATCTTTTTGTACAGTATACGATATATTGTGGAAATTTTATTTATATTTAGGGGAAAATTTAAAATTGTAAAGTTTTATTTGTGAAGAATTAATAAAAAATATCTTAAAAACTATTGAAATTTGTTTAAAATAGTGTTATAATATTAACAATCTAAAAAATAGAAAGCTTTGGTGCTTTCTGAGGGAGGTAGTTTATATGCTCAGATATTTTGTTATAGCTATTGTAATTGCTTTTATACTTTATATGTGCTTTAAGATTTTTACAAGTGGTGCAGATATTCAAAGTTCTATTGACGAAAAGAGAAAAGAACTTGAAAAACAGGGTTTGAGATGTTCAGTTTTTCTTCGTCATTTAGCTGGTACAGATTTACCTGTTGGTGCATTTTGTATGATAAGATGTTTCCCAGAAAATATAGAAGTAAGTTCTAGTAATTTAAAGAGAATTATTGAAAAAATGATATTGTTGATGCTTTTATGACTACATCAACTGAGTTGCTTAAAGAAGAAAATAAAGATAAGTATGGCGAATTAAGTGATTATGTTCAGAATAAGTATGTATCAAGAAATCCTCATAGAGAACATACATATCTTGTTTTAGAGCGTAAGGTTGATGGTGCTATTAAATATTGTGGCTTTGATGTTATAGCTAATAGAAAGACTGATAAAATTGAAGATGTTCATAAACTTATTGAACAATGTAAAACTATTGAAGAAGCAAAAGTAGAAGAAGCGTAAAATTTACCCCTTACCTATTAGGTAAGGGGATTTTTATAGTGAATCGGAAAGATAAATCCGATGACTTAACTTGTTAAGCCACAAATTAACGAAGTTAATTTGTTCTGAATAGTGAATAAAATAGGATAGACAAAATAGTCTATCCTAAATGCTGTTCCTGAGGTGATTCGAACACCCGACCTACCGCTTAGGAGGCAAATCAAGGCATCCGGGTTATCCGTTTTGTAACGGATTCGTGACGTTAGTACCCGGTTTCTGTATTTTCTCCGTGACGATTATAGAGACATCAAGCCGATTAAAACTGGTTACCACGGCTTATACTTAAAAACGCAACTGTACAAATAGCTTGATGTCTCTATAAAATATCACTCACTAAACCACAATTTCGTTTATCGAAGTTGTGGTTTTCTTTTACATGAAAAAAGCTTCTGTATGGGCAAATACACAGAAGCTCAGACCATGCTATGAAATACGATATACCACATTATAGCATGGCGAATCTCAAAATACAATAGTACGCAAAGGAGTATTCGCAATGAACGAATTGACTGCAAACATGAAAACCGAAGAAGCGATAAAAGAAAAAATAAGGGAGAGCCGCTTTGAATCCATCAACGGAAAAGACTTGATGGAAATGGATTTGCCACCGCTCCATTACACCATCAGCACCATTTTGCCGCATGGCTTCTTTATCCTCGCAGGTGGTGCTAAAGTGGGCAAATCGTGGCTTGCCGAGCAGATATCCTACGCTGTTGCCAGCGGTGGGCAAATCTGGGGCTATCAAGCCATACAATCCGAAGTCTTGTATCTCGGTCTGGAAGATACCGTAACACGCTTACAGAGCCGTTTTGAGATGCTTGAAGCCTATGAGGGGATGGAGAACATCCACTTCGTTTTAAAGGCAAACAGCATCATTTCCGGCGTTGATGAAGATATCCGTGATTACTTAATGCTGCATCCCAACATCAAACTGGTGGTCATTGATACGCTCCAACATATCAGAGGGAATGAGTTTGTAAAAAACATCTATGCCGGGGACGTGGAGTTTACCAACATCCTGCGCCAGATAAGCATGGAGTTTGACCTCACCATCCTTGCCCTTACCCACACCAACAAGGGCAAGCACGATGATGATATCAGCAAGATTTCCGGCAGTGAGGGCATGGCAGGAGGAACGGACGGGAACTTGGTGCTGACAAAGAGCAAGCGCACCGACACCAGAGCCAACCTCACCATTTCCAACCGTGATACCGAAGCTTTTGAATTTGCCCTTGAATTTGACAAAGAATCCTGCCGTTGGAACAAGCTCACCCGTGACGAATTTGTTGTCAATGAAAAGGAGCGGTTCTTACACGCTATCGTTAATTTCGTCAAAGCAGAGGAAGCACACCATTGGGAGGGGACGGCAACAGAGCTGCTGACAATCTTACAGGCACGAGAGCCGATTCTTGTTAGTTACAGTGCTGCTGTGTTCTCAAAGAGCTTGAAAGCAGCGCAAGATTCGCTGAGAGAGATCTATGGGGTTTCTTATGTGAGCGCATTCCATAACAAGAAAAAATGGATAACGCTTGACTATATCGAAGTCAAGTAACTACGGGTACTACGCCAACACCGTTGTTTTCATAGGACGATGAAGAAAAATTACCCGTAGTCGGATTTCCGAGGACAACGGCAAAATTCTACCGCTTATCCTAACGGAAACAACGGCGCAGCGTAGTTGCCGTTGTCCTCGGCTTAAATCAATCTATTTTACAAGCAAAGGAGACGAAATGAGAGATTACAGTTCACAAAAAAATGAGATTGAAACCATAAAACCAAGAACCATAACAGTGAATCTTTCCGATGCAGATGTGAAACGCCTTGCCGAAAAATCCGGCGAGGGTGGGTTGACGATTTCAGAGCTGTTGGAGAACTTCATCGGGGATTTGGTAGACGGAACGTATTCCAACGGCAGTGATGAACGGATGTATGCGGAACAGTGGTATCAGCGTTGTTGGTTCGCCATGTTTTCGGATGACACATTTCTGAAATTTTTGCTGCTGTGGGGCGATTTGGACGATTATATTGATTTGATGGATGAACTTGAAAGCAATAAAAAGAAATGGCAGAAATGACCGCTGATGCCGAAGAATATTCCGCTGAGGAGCGGGACGAACTGCAAGAGTATATCAATGAGTTGCAGAAGGAAATTGATTATTATTGAGGCAAATTTGGAGCGAAACCGCCAAAAAGAATCCTATGTTTTTGAAAAAGAAATCGAAAATATTATGGCGTGGAAATCGCAGCTTGACACAATACTCGACCCTAAAAATCCATAGCAAAACATTATTAGCAAGCAGGGGGAAATTGTACCCACTCGCTGTCCATTATCCTCCCTATACTTGCAATAGCAGCATAGGGGAAATGTACCCACTCGTGTCATTTTCCCACTTGTTAGCCGTTGCACTGGGGCGTTGCCCCTAATACCCCCACCCGTACATTTGCAAAACGGCAAAATGATTGTCCCGCAGACGGCGCAACAAAACTAAAACCATTGACGAACAATTTTGTAATTTCCTCACGGTGAGGAAGTTTTGAAAGGAGAAATAATAAATGGCTGAAAAAGATAGAGTTCGCACAGAGCAATTCCGTTTTACTTTGCTTCCAGAGGAAAATGCTATGCTCACAAAAAATGCTTTTGAGTATGGCTTATCGAAATCGGAATATTTAAGAAAACTGATTCTTGCAGAATCGTTGTCGGGTAAGCAGTGGCACATGGATAGAGACCAGGCAAAGCAGTTGATTTACGAAGTGAACCGCATTGGAAATAATGTCAATCAAATTGCTTACAATACAAATGCTGTTCGATTTTCTTCTAATAAGGATTGGGGAGAACTACAAACAAAATATTTTGAGTTAATGACACTGTTTTGCCAGTTTGCGTTGCGAGAAAACGGAGAGGAAAAACACTGGTATAAAAAAGATTCTGGAACTAATGCCAGAGGACGATTCCTCAAGTGTATAATAATCTCTGTTTTCTAACCATGGTAGAAAGTACGCTTGTAAGATGATGATGCTATATGATAAAATGAAACCAACAAATCGTAGCTGCGGTTGCGGCTTTACATAGGGACGTATAACCTTGTTTAGCTGATAGAATTATTCATATTCATGTGCTATAATTATTGCAAATGGAGAACTTGAGAGTTCGACAAATCGGGAGTTGCGGAGGTGATGGTATATGGCAAAACATGAGTTTGGAATTATGATGAATACTCCTCGGCAGAGCGAGCGATATGACGAATATGAACCGTGGAAATACGAAAGCATTTCTGTTGATGATAAAGATTTAGAAGGTGTTGTTGAAAGACTTTCATCTATTGACTTTTATTGGCATACACTTTCTGTTAAAGGCAAAGGGCTTGCATATTGTGGTGTTACACTTGTTCCGCCCTGTTCATTAAAGGCGTTTATTGATAGCATTGCTGATATTCCTGAATTGTGCGAATTAAAGAAACTGTTTAAAAAGGCATTGGACAAAAATAAATGGGTTATTCATTACGGAATTTGATTGAGTAACAACTTCTTGTTTGAAAAATTGAGAAAACGTAATATTGAACAAAAAAGAAATGCACAGTTCACGATAAGCTAAGAACTGTGCATTTTTGTAAATAAATACTTTTAATTAGCCGATTACGGCATCCTCGGCTGTAAAATGTTCCAGAGAATTTTCTTTTACCTGAATGCAGATATAAGTAATTCCAGAAATATCGGATGCAAAAAACTGACGCTTTGCAGCAGGTGCGATTTTTAGCCAGTCTCCAGTTGAAAGGCTAATTTCTTCTCCATCAATTATGGCTTTGCCGTTACCTGAAAGAATTCCATAGATTTCTTCATTTTCTTTATGAGAATGAACAAATGGGACATTTGCTCCTGCAGGTAGTTCGTTTAAACTGATTTCTGCACCTGTTAAAGACAACTTTTCATGTAGCTCAATTCGGTTTTCCTTTCCAATAGTTGTTTTTGTGTAATTTGCCATAATAATACCTCCATCGTTAATTTGTAGTTTCTGGTTGCTTGGTATTAGTATAGTGTGAGACACATACAAAACAAGTACGCACCTTTTGTAACTGTACACTCGAAAATGAATGTGTTACAATAGACTCGGAGGTGAGAATTATGCGAGCAAAAGAAGAATTACCGGAATGCCCAGTTGCAACAGCAGTATCTCTTATCGGAGGAAAATGGAAACTGCTGATTTTGCGTAACTTGAAAGAGCGTCCATGGAGATTCAATGAGCTACAACGAAGTATAGATGGTATTTCACAAAAGGTTTTGACAGATAGTTTAAGACAAATGATGAGTGATGGGCTGGCATATCGCCACGATTACCATGAGCAGCCACCGAGAGTTGAATACGGCTTAACGGAACTCGGAACAAAAATGCTTCCAATTGTTAATTCACTTGCTGACTTTGGTAACTACTATAAATCAATTATTGAACAGAATTAAGGACGTTAGTATTTGAAAAGATCGAACAATCACAGTTTGGAGAATTGAAAAAACGGAATTTACCTATTAAGACATATAAACTCTTGACAATAAAGCTCCTATATGGTATATTTTTAATAAACTACTATATAGGAGCTTTTGTATGGAAATGAATGGAGGATTTCTTGTCACCAAAATAAAACAGCTTGGAGACCGGATTTTCGAGAAGATTCTCAGTGAAAAGAATATTGATGCGTTTAATGGAGCCCAGGGACGTATTCTTTATGTGCTGTGGCAGGAGGATGGTATCTCAATCAGGTCACTCTCGACTAAATGCGGATTAGCGATAACATCTCTTACTACGATGCTGGAAAGAATGGAAAATCAAGGCTGATAAGCCGTGTTCAGTCTGAAACGGACAAAAGGAAAACACTCCTGTTTCTGACTGAGAAAGCACATACCTTAAAGGGCGAGTATGATTCTGTATCTGATGAGATGGGCAATATTTACTACAAAGGTTTTTCAAAGGAAGAAATTACCCGGTTTGAGGAATGCCTCGACCGCATCAGAAAGAATCTTGAGGAGTGGCAGAAGTCATGAGTATTTGTATCAAAGATCAGATTCAGAACATGAATATCGTCATTGGCTGCACAGTGGGGTGTACATATTGCTATGCCCGCAACAACGTGAAACGCTGGCATATGATTGATGATTTCGCTGACCCTGAATTCTTTCCGGGTAAGCTCAAGATGATGGAAAAGAAACGTCCGCAGAACTTTCTTCTTACCGGCATGAGCGATCTCTCTGGATGGAAGCCGGAATGGAGAGACGAGGTATTTGCAAAGATCCGTGAAAATCCACAGCATCAGTTCCTGTTCCTTACCAAGCGACCTGATTTGCTGGATTTTGATACCGATCTGGAAAACGCATGGTTTGGCGTTACGGTGACGAGGAAAGCAGAACTGTGGCGTATCGACGCCCTTCGGAAAAACGTCAGAGCAAAACATTACCATGTTACCTTTGAGCCGTTATTCGACGATCCCGGCACAATTGACCTTTCCGGAATCAATTGGATCGTTGTCGGCACCATGACCGGAGCTCAGAGCAGGAAGATTCATACGGAGCCGGAATGGGCATGGTCTCTGGCGGACCAGGCACATAAGCTCAGCATTCCGGTGTTTATGAAGGAAGACCTTGTCCCTATCATAGGGGATGAAAATATGATTCAGGAAATGCCGGAAGAATTTAATGAAGTGTTAGAGGTACAGAAATCATGGAAGAAGTAATAAATGGAATCCTCATTCGTGAGGTGGAAACAAAGAACATCATGACTAAGTCCAGTCTGCCGGTAGGCGGTTACTCGGTCAATCCCTATGTGGGCTGTACACATGCCTGCAAGTATTGCTATGCTTCTTTTATGAAGCGCTTTACCGGGCACAAGGAGGAATGGGGCACTTTCCTTGATGTGAAGCATTGGCCGGAAATTAAAAATCCGAAGAAATATGCCGGACAGCGGGTGGTCATCGGTTCTGTGACAGATGGCTACAATCCACAGGAGGAGCAATTCGGGAATACCAGAAAACTTCTGGAGCAGCTGATCGGCAGTGACGCAGATATTCTGATCTGCACAAAGTCGGATCTTGTGGTACGGGATATTGATCTGCTGAAGAAGCTTGGACGTGTAACCGTTTCATGGTCGATCAACACACTAGATGAAAATTTCAAGAACGATATGGACTCTGCTTCGAGCATTGAGCGCCGTATCTCTGCTATGAAGCAGGTATATGAGGCAGGTATCCGTACAGTCTGTTTCGTATCCCCGGTATTCCCCGGTATCACGGATTTTGAAGCAATCTTTGAGCGGGTAAAGGATCAGTGCGATCTGTTCTGGCTCGAAAATCTCAATCTTCGAGGCGGTTTCAAAAAGACAATTATGGATTATATCGCCGGAAAATATCCTGATCTTGTACCACTTTACGACGAGATCTATAACAAGCATAACCGCAGCTACTTTGAAGCACTTGAAGTAAAAGCTGAGGAAATGGCTAAGAAGTATGATTGTGCCTTTGTGGATAATGAAATGCCTTATGGCAGAGTCCCGCAGGGACATCCGGTGATCGTAGATTATTTCTATCATGAGGAAATCCGTGGGACAGAGAATACCGGAAAAAGAAATCGCTAACTTCAAGTTTGTCAACTTGCCCTTTGAGAGAGGAGAAATCCTTTTCTCAAAGGGTTTTTTCTATTTATACGGATATTCGCAAACTACAAGATAAAGCCAAAACTTCATATACTCTAAGCACAAGGAGGTTGAGGTTTGGCTATGAACAACAGTTTAGCAGAAGTACACCCGGAGCTTGTTTCGGAGTGGTCGGAGAAGAACTTACCGCTTACACCTGATGACATTACTTTCGGTTCAAATAAAAAGTATGGTGGAGAGGTGCTTGCGGTCACGAATGGCAGACAAGCGTTAAGGCTCGTTCTAATGGAGAAAAATGCCCGATATGTTCCGGTGCGAGAGTGATTGCAGGTATTAACGATTTGGCGACATTAGAGCCGCTACTGGTAAAGCAGTGGTCGAAAAAGAATAAGATAAAACCGACAGAGGTTTCTATTGGTTCTCATAAGAAAGTGATTTGGAGATGTGAGAAAGGACACGAGTGGGAAGCTGCCGTTAAGAGCAGGACAATAAATAAAACAGGTTGCCCGTATTGCTCCCATAATAAAGTGTTGGCAGGATTTAATGACCTTGCAACGCTTCTGCCGGATATAGCTGCCGAGTGGTCGGACAGAAATTATCCGTTACTTCCAACTCAGGTTACGGTCTTTGCCAATCGTAAGGCTTGGTGGAAGTGTAAGGATTGCGGCAGAGAGTGGAACACCCTTATTTCTACCCGTTCCGGTGGGAGTAAATGCCCGTATTGCAGTGGGTACATATTCCTGAAAGGGTTTAACGATTTGCAGACAACACACCCTGAAATTGCTTCGGAGTGGTCGGAGAAGAACTTGCCATTGAAGCCTGATGAAGTAAATGCAAAGTCGAGGAAAAATGTCTGGTGGAAGTGCAGAAAATGCGGTAATGAGTGGAAATCAGTTATCAATGCCCGTGTGAAAGGTACGGTATGCCCCGTTTGTGCGGAGAGAGAAGTCCTTGCCGGATATAATGATTTGGCGACGACAGATAATCAGCTTCTCAGTGAATGGGATTATGAACAGAATAAATTGAAGCCGACAGAAGTATCACGAACTTCAGCAAAGAGAGCGTGGTGGAAATGCAGGCACGGTCATTCGTGGAGTATGAAGATAAATGAAAGAACGATATTGAATAAAGGCTGCCGAATTTGTGAGCAAGAATATTTGTCATTGTTTCCTGCTTTGGCTGTCAGCTATTATTCTAATAAGAAAGGCTTGAAAGCAGAACTTGGTTCTGACCGATTGCTTGGAGTTCCGCTTGAAACATACATACCTTCAGAAAAGTTGGCTATTGAGTCAGGAAGTGCCGATGAGAATATAGAAATAATGAAAGCATATATGTGCAAGCAAAGAGGAATAAGGCTGATTAAGCTGCCGATGAAAGGCACAGAACTGGATTATGCCAATAATTTAAAGAAAGCTTTTCAGAGCGTACATATATTTATTTCTTCTGATACAGAGGAAGATGTGGAGATAATCAAAAATACATTTGAAAGATGGAAGGGATAGCCAATGAGAGAGAAAACCTATCATCTATACTTAAATGAAGAAGAACGAAGCCGAGTGATACAATCGCTCATTGAACTGAAGAACAATTTAGCAGCTCAGGGACGATACACCGATGCAGTAGATGATGTCCTCTGCAAAGTGCTTGAAGCAAAGAAAAAGAAATTGAAAATTGAATACATTTAGAACGTGTTTTGCCGTCTGTTTCCTAACCGGAGCAGGCGGCTTTTTTAATTTTCCAAAAATTTTTTTTGAAATATTTTTGGAAAAGCGGAGATTTTGGGTGTGCATTTCATACCCCTTTGTCCAAATGAGTGAAGGGGTTCATTCCGGATAGCAAAAACGGAAGCCTTTTCGCTTGAAAATTGAATAAGTCATTCACTAAGACTTTATTTCTGATGATAGCCACTTTAGCAGGTACGCCGTGATTTCTGTATTTCAGAATAGCGAGAACTCCAGTTATGAGTATCAGGTTGCTCCTGATATGGCGATGACAGTCAGAATGATAATGATACTTCTCTACGGAGCTGGCGGAGTACCCGGCAGAGGTTAGAATCCTATGATACAGATAAGCAGTCTGTTCCTTAGTGACTTCCCATAAGCATTTTGCTTGGCAAGGGGTGTTGAGAACAAATATTGCTATGACCGATTAGGAAATGAGTCGGTCAGGTACATAGCCATAATGCGGTGGCTATGAATTTTCAGAAAGGAGGGCAAAAAGAAGTGTCAAACTGCAAAACGATTTCCGTATGTAACCAGAAAGGCGGAGTCGGAAAAACCACCACAACAGTTAATCTCGGAGTCGGGCTTGCAATGCAGGGCAAGAAAGTATTGCTCATAGACGCAGACCCGCAGGGAGATTTAACGACTTGTCTTGGTTGGCAGGATACAGACGGCTTGGGTATCACGCTTGCAACGAAACTCACAGATGTAATCAATGAAACGATGACAGACCCTATGGTTGGTATCCTGCACCACGAAGAAGGTGTTGACCTTGTTCCGGCAAACCTTGAGCTTTCAGCAATGGAATTTAACCTTATGAACGCAATGAGCAGAGAAACTACACTCAAGAACTATCTGAGTCAAGTGAAGAACAGATATGATTATGTAATTATAGACTGTATGCCTTCGCTTGGTATGGTTACTCTCAATGCTTTATCGGCGGCAGACAGTGTTATCATTCCGGTTCAGGCTCAGTATTTGCCTGCAAGGGTATGACACAGCTTGTGCAGACAATTTCAAAAGTAAAGAAGTATATCAATCCGGATATTAAGATAGATGGTATGCTGCTTACTTTGGTGGATAGCCGAACAAACCTTGCAAAGAGTACGGTGGAAGCACTCAGGCAAACTTCGGTAATCAGATAAGGATGTATCGAACACAAATCCCGATTGCCGTAAAAGCCGCTGAAACTTCTTCCAAAGGCAAGAGCATTTATGCTTATGAGCCAAACAGCACAGTGTCTAAGGCATACGCTGAATTTACAAAGGAGGTGTTAGCCGATGGCAGGAAGAAAGAGCGACTTCACTCTCACGAAGCTCGATGATTTATTTACCACGCAGGCACAGAGAGACGAAGAAACAGCTTTCAAAAATCCGAGAATATTCCGTTAGAGCTGATTGATGATTTCCCCGACCACCCGTTTAAGGTCAGGGACGATGAAGATATGATGCAGCTTGTGGAGAGTGTTAAGGAAAGAGGAGTTATTACTCCGGCAACGGTAAGGCAGAAAGAGGACGGCAGATACGAACTTGTTTCAGGACACAGACGAAAGCGAGCTTGTGAACTGGCAGGATTTGAAACACTGAGAAGTGAGATTGTAGACCTGAACAGAGATGAAGCGACCATTTTAATGGTTGAGAGTAATTTCCAAAGGTCAGAGATATTGCCGAGTGAAAAAGCCTTTGCCTATAAAATGCGTTTGGAAGCAATGAAAAGGCAAGTAGGCAGACCGAGCAAAGAAAATGCATCCCCAGTGGGGATTGATTTACGAGGAAAGCAAAGTCTTGATTTAATGAGCGAGAATGTGGCGACAGTAGAAATCAGATACACCGTTATGTACGCCTTACAAACCTTGTTCCCGAACTGCTTGAATTTGTTGATGAGGGGCGTATTAAAATGCGTCCTGCCGTAGAACTTTCTTATCTCGATGAAGATTGCCAGCGTGATGTGGTTGACGAAATCGACCTGAATGACGCTACCCCGTCACACGACCAGACAATCCGTATGCGAAAGTTATTCAACGAGGGCAACCTTACAACAGAAGCAATCCACGCTGTTATGTCTGAGGAAAGCCGAACCAAAGGAAAAATCGTGTTGAGGGCGATAGAGTAAGACAGCTTATCCCGAAAACATTCCCGTCAGTCAGACAGAGGATTTTGTCTGCAAAGCATTGGAGTATTACAACAAGTTTTTGCGTAACCGTGCAGAACGTGACAGCAGATAGCCTGTTTTACAGTTCCCCTTTCTCACACTCTAACCCCTTAGTTATATTTTTACCTACCGAAAATGATATATACTATCTCACTTGAATATAACTATCTCAAAGTATATGTCTATCTCTAAGGGGCAATCGCACAGTATGAACGGACGGGAGGTGTATGGTAAAATGAAAAATTAACGAAAAATCCGCATTTGTTTTTCGGCAGGTAAATCTTGTCGTAAAAGAAAATCCACAAAGGCACATCGTAGAGATACGGTGTGTTTTTCAATTTTTACAGGAGGAAACGCAATGATAAAGTCAAAATTCAAAAGAGTCACGTCGCTTTTCTTGGCGACCCTTATGTGTGTGACCACTTTTGCAGGCATTGGCTCGACAACAGCATATGCTGCTTCGGGAGAAAAAGCCGATGTTTATATGGTCGATTTCCCTCGTGATGGTGATGCTAATTACGATGGGGTATGGGGACACAGCAATTTGACCTTGAAAAATGGTTGGCATACCGGACGTTCCAATTTTACCAATCTTAAGGCTATTGGCTCATACTCAGGCAATGTTGCTTATTGTATTGAGCCGGGAATTTCGCTCAAGGTCGGTCAGACAATGAATAAGTATGACGAAAATTATTTTAATAACCTTGCAGCCAATGGGGTTATTTCCGGAGATGAAATCCGTCTTTTCGTTGGTCGTATTTTACAGTATGGCTATCGTGGGACAATCTCGACATCTTGGAGGTCACAGAATGAAGCGGCAGCAAACAGCATTGCACAGGCTTATGCCACACAGCTTCTTATCTGGGAAACTGTTATCGGAGAGCGTGATGCGAACTTCAATCATGTAGCAGCCAGTGGTTGCAGTAATGTGAAAGATGTCATCAATGCAAAGCATCCGCTTCGCAATAAGATTTTCAGTTATTACAACAGTATGGTGCAGAGTGTACAGAACCATGCGACCATACCGAGCTTTTGTAATAAATCATCCGGTTCGGCAAAGACAATAGAACTTGAGTGGAACGGAAGTAAGTACACAACTACTCTGACAGACTCCAATAATGTGCTGTCCAAATATAATTTCAAGGCAAGTATCAGTGGAGTGAGCTTTTCAGTGAATGGTAACAAACTTACTGTTTCTATGGATACTGCACCGAGTAAGGAATTTACCATTACCGCAACGAAGAAAAATGCAGTCCGTAGAGGTGTGGTTGTATGGTCAGAGGGTAAACACGGTCAGAACTCCAGTGTGCAGGATGTTGTCAGCTATGCTCAGGAAGTAAGCGACAGTATCAACGGTTATGTGAAGATGAAAGTCAGCTATGGTTCTTGTCAGATTGTAAGACCAGTGAGGACGGCAAGGTTGACGGTATTAACTTCACAATTACCGGAAACGGTATCAATCAGACGGTTACAACAGCCAATGGCGGTAAGTTCCAGATTGATAATCTTATGCCGGGTATCTATACTGTAACCGAGCAGGCATACGATAAGTACGAGCCGCAGGAAACACATAGAGTTACTGTTGTAGCAGGACAGATTGCAAAGGTCACTTTCAATAACAAATTGAAGCGTGGCGACCTTCAGGTAGTGAAGTCCTCAGAAGATAATCTTGTTGAAGGTATGAAGTTCCATCTTTTCGGTACTTCTCTTTCCGGTGCTGCTGTTGACCAGTATGCAGTTACAGACAAAAACGGTGTGGCAACTTTCAAAGATGTGCTTATCAGTGGTTCTGAACCATATACTCTTGAAGAAGTGGACACAGCTATCCGTTATGTTGTACCGAAAAAAAAATCAGACTGCACCAGTGAAGTGGAAAGAAGTAACCACAAGAAACTTCAATAACATTTTGAAGAAATTTACTGTAACAGTAACAAAGAGCGACGCTGAGAAAGGCGAAGCACAGGGCAATGCCAAACTTTCGGGAGCAGTTTATGGTATCTATAAGGGCGAAACGCTTGTAGATAAGTATGTTACTGATGAAAACGGTCAGTTCACTACTAAAGAATATGTTTGTGATACCGACTGGACAATCCGAGAAATCACACCGTCAGAGGGATATTTGCTTGATAAGACTATCCATGAAGTAGGTGCAGACCCGAATCTTTATGAGGTGGAACACAACCTTACTTCCAATGATGTACCGAGCAGGTAATCAAAGGCAATGTGGCTATCATCAAACATACCGATGACGGAGAAACAAAGATTGAAACACCTGAAAAGGGTGCTTCCTTTGAGATTTATTTGAAATCTGCCGGAAGCTATGACGCAGCCAATAAAGACGAGAGAGATACCATTGTTTGCGATGAAAATGGCTTCGGTCAGACAAAAGATATGCCGTATGGTATTTATACCGTACACCAGACTTCCGGTTGGGAAGGCAGAGAGATGATGGATGATTTTGATGTGTTCATTTCACAGAACGCACAGACTTATCGTTATCTCATCAATAACCGTAACTTCGAGAGCTTTGTCAATGTAGTTAAGGTGGACGCAGAAAGCGGAAAGAGTATTCCGTATGCAGGAGCAGGATTTAAGATTTACGACCCGCAGTAATCAGGTCAAAATGACCTTTACTTATCCGACACCGACCACGATTGATGTGTTCTATACCGATGCAAATGGTTCTCTTGTCACACCTGAGAAACTGGATTACGGCAAGGGATATTCTATCGTAGAGGTACAAGCTCCATACGGATATGTACTTGATGATACTCCGGTATATTTTGATATTACCGAAGAAAATTCCACAGAGGAAGGCGGCGTAACTGTTGTGAAAGTCAATAAGCCGAATATGGCACAGAAAGGCACTGTTACGGTTGAAAAGACCGGAGAAGTATTTAGCGGTGTCAATGTAAGTGGTTCTGAGGACAGTGATGTTATTTATCAGCCTGTTTATGAAGTGGCAGGACTTGAGGGTGCAGTTTATGAAGTCCGTGCTGCGGAAGATATTAGCACACCGGACGGTACACTCCGCTATTCAAAGGGCGAAGTGGTAGATACTATCACAACAAGCTCCGATGGATTTGTGAAGAGCAAAGAACTTTATCTCGGAAAATACGAGGTCAAGGAAATTACCGCACCTTATGGAATGGTAATTAGTGGCGAAACACATACGGTTGAGCTTACTTACGCAGGTCAGAATATCTCTGTTACCGAAACTTCCACATCGTTCTATAACGAAAGACAGAAAGTTCAGGTAAGCCTTGCAAAAGCAATTGAAAAGGACAAGACATTTGGTATTGGCGATAACGGAGAAATCAAAAATATCAGCTTTGGTCTTTATGCCGCAGAAGATATTGTTTCTGCAAGCGGTACAGTTATTCCGGCTGATGGACTGATTGAGATTGTCAGCGTAAATGAAAATGGAACTGCTGTTATGAAGTCAGACCTTCCGTTTGGCAAATACTATGTCAAGGAGATTGCAACCGATGAGCATTATATTCTCTCTGATACGAAGTATCCGGTTGTATTTGAATACGCAGGTCAGGATACCGCAACGGTTGAAATCAAAGTGAATGACGGAAAAGAAATCAAGAATGAACTTATCTATGGTTCTGTATCAGGTAAGAAGATTGACGAGAATGGAGAAGCACTTGAGGGTGCTGTTATCGGTATCTTCAAAGCCGAAGAAACAGAATTTACAAAGGATACTGCACTTATGACGACTACCTCTGCAAAAGACGGTAGTTTTTCTTTTTGCAAAAGTTCCTTATGGCAAATGGATTGTAAGAGAATCGAGCAGCCAAAGGGATTTGTTCTTGATGAAAAGCGTATGAGGTCAATATCAGCGAAGCCGAGCAGGTAGTTGAAATTGAGATTGTCAATGAGTATGTTCACGGCAATATCAGACTCACGAAGGTGGACGCTGAATATCCGGATAACAAGCTTACGGGTGCAACCTTTGAGGTATATAAGGACACCAATGAGAACGGAAAGATTGATGATGGCGATGAACTTATCGGAAATCTTGAAGAAACTGAAACCGGAATTTATGAGATGAAAGAGCTGCTTTACGGAAAATATATTGTCCGTGAAACAAAAGCACCGGAGGGCTTCCTGCTTGATAAGGGAGAATACTCTGTTTTCATTGAGAAAGACGAAACAACTTATTCCGTTGAGAATAAGGCTGGAGTTGGATTTATCAATGAAGCTATGCGTGGAACACTGAAAATCGTCAAGACATCTTCAGACGGTAAGGTCAAAGGTTTTGCGTTCAGAGTAACCGGAGCAAACGGGTATGATATGACATTTGAAACAGATAAGAACGGCGAAATTGTGATTGAGGGACTTCGTATTGGCGAATATACCGTATCCGAAGTGGCAAACAATGCCTCTGCCGCATATATCACACCTGCCGACCAGAATGTTACTATCAAACTTGATGAAACAGCCGTTGTAAAAATGCACAATGAGTTAAGAGATACGCCGAAAACAGGAGATGATACCAATATGAAACTTTGGTATGTCCTTGCCGGACTTTCTGCTGTCGGTATCGCTGTAACTTCTGTTGTTGCACACAAAAAGAAGAAAAAGGAGAGTAACGAGTAATGGAAGCAAAGACAATTATCGCTATCGCATTAGTCGCCGTTATTGTCGGCGGCTTTATCTTTCTTCAGGTTAAAAACCGTAAGAAGTAAGTAACAAGCGAACATTAACCAGTCGGGGCAGAGCGTAAAAACTCTGTCCCTTTAATTTTTGGAGGAACATTATGAAACAACAGAAAACGGTGGAGAGCCGAGTGCTTGAAATCTTAAAGGAATGCCCGATGTCGAGGTATGATGATATGCTTCTTATTCTGCATTATTACAATCGGTACGGATATATACCTGCCGGAAATCTTCCGCTTGAGGATATTGTATTTAATTACCGAGCATACGGACTTCCTTGTTTTGAAACCATACGCAGGGCAAGGCAGAGAGTACAGTCCCTTTTTCCTGAGTATTCACGTAATCCGCAGAAAGAAGAACAGAGCGGCAGTATTTCTATTGTAATCAACATTAGCTAAGGAGGTATTTTCGTGAAAGACAAAGCAACTTTTCAGAATAAGGTTAAGGTGCTGAATAAACTCTTTGACTCCGGTTGTGATACGGAGAAAAAGTTGCAGCAGCTTGATATGGAAGCAATCCTGAAAATCCCGAATATCACGATTCCTGATATGGGTGTGATTATGGAGCTTCAGAAGAATACAAAGTCCGGTAAACTCTTTTCGTATTTGGGCGGAGGTTCTGATGAAGCAGTAAAAAATAAAGGTAACAATGAGAAGAAAGAGCCTGCTATGCAGGAGCAGAGATAAGAAACGATAAGGAGGTGCAAGGGTAATGGCACGAAAATATGACCTTATTTCTGAGCTTTACAACCGCACCTGCAAAACGGTTGTATCAAATCCTCAGAACTGGCAGGCATTCTTAGCTTCGGCTTGCCGAAATTATAAGTTACGCTATGACGAACAGCTTCTTGTATATGCACAGCGACCTGATGCAACAGCGGTTCTTGAGATAGAGCAGTGGAACAAAATTTTTGGCAGATGGGTCAACCGAGGTGCAAGAGGTATTGCTGTTTTTGCTGATGAAAACCGTTCACGGCAAAGACTGACACATTACTTTGATATTTCAGATACTCACGAAAGCAGATATTCAAGAACAGTTCCGATTTGGGATATGCGTCAGGAATACGAAGCTGATGTGATTGAAACATTGGAAAGCACTTTCGGAGAGATTGAGAATAAGAGCAGTCTTGCCGAAGCAATTATGGGAGCAGCAAGAAATGCGGCAGAGGATAATATCCCTGATTATCTGCAAGACCTTTACTATGCAACCGAGGGCAGTTCATTTGAGGAAGTGGAAGAGGATATTGTGGCTTTCATTTATAAAAATGTCGTGACAAATAGTGTGGCATATATGATGATGTCAAGGCTTGGCGTTGATACGGACGGTTATTTTGAACTTGATGATTTCAGAGATGTTACTAACTTCAATACGCAGGAAACACTCAATGCACTTGGATTGCTACCAGTGATATTGCAGAAATGGGATTGACGGAAATATCTAAAACAATTACTGCACTCAACCGTCAAAATCGCAT
>ENA-OQHP01000263-OQHP01000263.1-human-gut-metagenome-genome-assembly--contig:-NODE-263-length-17452-cov-2.454141_pt1 | contig 17452 bp, 13 predicted proteins | sample MGYA00242563_ERZ504717 | MGnify/ENA primary metagenome ERZ504717 (study PRJEB26092, sample SAMD00036212) | human gut metagenome | host: Homo sapiens | study: EMG produced TPA metagenomics assembly of... | reverse complement strand
TTTAGACTCTGGAAACATAGTGGTAATCGTTTAAATGTTATAATTCAGCACTATAAATTTAATACTTTTATCGCTATGTTTCTAATTATAAGTGAAATATATTTATTCTTATTTCGAACTCACGTTAAATACAAAGATGAAGATAAGTTCAAGCAAACTCACAATTGGGGAAACATATTACTGAACACACGCTGGAATCATGTTTTCACCCCCCAACTATTCAGTAATACTACGCTGGCATACAATCGTTATGTTTTTGATATCAGACAAGAGGAAACTTCCAGCATACAACAACCTGATGGTTCCACAATCATCAATGGTTCCAACAATCTGTTTCACTCCGGCATCAGTGATCTTAGCATTAGTACGGATTTTGATTATCATCCGTTACCGGCACACAACATCAAATTTGGAGCGAAATACATATATCATCAGTTCGCTCCGGAAGTGCAGACCGTAAATCAACACAATTCCGACAATGGATATCCACAAACTAACGACAATTATAGTTTGAACAATTCTCATATCCATGCTCATGACTTTTCCTTGTATGCCGAAGATGATCTTATTCTGAACGAACATTGGAAAATAAATGCCGGATTGCACTTTTCATTTTTTAATGTACAAAAACAGACTTATCTTTCTTTGCAATCCCGTCTTTCCATAAGTTTCCAAGCGACCTCAAATATCATCTTAAAAAGTTCTTTTTCACAGATGAGCCAGTGTACCCAATTATTATCTACTGCATCACTGGCCATGCCTTCCGACCTTTGGGTGCCCGTCACACGCCACATCCGCCCCATGAAATCTTTTCAATATGCTGTAGGAGTATACTATACCGGTATCAAGAATTGGGAATTTTCCATAGAAGGATACTATAAAGATATGTATAATGTATTAGAATATAAAGACGGAGAAGTTTTCTAGGTTCTTCCCATAACTGGGAAGACAAAGTAGAAATGGGCAAAGGACGTTCATTCGGAGTGGAGTTTATGGCACAAAAAACTGCAGGGCTCCTTACTGGATGGATTAATTACACCCTATCCAAATCCGACCGGCAATTCAGTACGGACGGGATCAATAATGGTAAACATTTCCCTTACCAATATGACCGCCGACATACCTTGAATCTCACTCTAAATTATCAATTGACACGACGGATCGACTTCAATATGTCATGGACTTATGCATCAGGTTGCATGGCAACACTTCCTACAGAGAAGACACATACAGAACTACCACCTACCAATGTACCACCTTCCTGGATTATGGATAATTTGAACAAAGGAGATATGGATCATTATAGTTCACGAAATAACTACAGATTGCCTGCAAGCCACCAATTGAATATAGGATTCAACTTCCATAAACAGACCCGGCACGGAGAACGGATATGGAATATCAGTATCCTAAATGCCTACAATGCCATGAACCCCAACTTTGTCTATATCAGCAGGGAAGCACAAACAGGAAAGCCTATATTGAAAAAAATGACAATCTTGCCATGTATCCCTTCATTTTCATACACTTATAAATTTTAAAATCCAATGAAAAAATACCTTTTATTTCTTTGTGTATTTGTTATTTTAGGCGCATGTACCAATACCATTGGCTATTTACCCGATGATGAACCTAAAAACTGATCGTAAATGCCATGATGCAAACTGAAAATAACGATAACCGGATTTATCTGCATTACACAGGATGGACAGCTACCACTCCTGTCACCGATGGTATCATACACCTGTATATCAATGGAAAACTGTCAGAAACAATCACTGCGGAAGATGATTACTACCCAGTAAAAAGCATATTCCGAACAGGAGATAAAGTGAAAATAGAGGCTTCTTCAGAAAATGGTAAATATAAAGCAAAAGCGGAAACACGCATCAGTGCACCCTTACAGATTATAAATGTAGATACAACCTATATAAGTTTAAGAGATTATAACAGCTGGGTAGGAGGCAAGCCTGTATATGACAATTATCTTCGGCTTAACATTCAATTAAAACAACCCGATATAGAGGCAGAGAATACATACTATCGTCTTGAAATAAAACAGATTTTTTATTCTCATAAATGGCATGACGGCAGGGACACTCTCAGTATTGACACGACTTATAACTATAATTATATTTATGACACCGCCTTGACAGACGGCAAACCCGGACATGCTATAGATGAAGGATTCGAGCTTATTCAGAAATGGAACAATTATTTTGGCCTTTTTAAAAGCTGTTATTTTAAAAACAGGGAATATAACATGACGATAGATTTAAAAGAAGACATCAACTATATACATATAGATTCTCAGAAAGCAGAGCGATATATCAGTATCCGGTTTTACAGTATTTCAGAAAGCGAACATAGATATTTGTATGCCATGTCCTCTGCATTAGATTTTGATGCCGAAATTTTATTTATGCAGTTCCCCTTATTCCCAATAATATAAAAGGAGGAATAGGTATATTCAGTATTGCCAACCAAGTAAAATACAAATTGAAAGAAGAAAATTGCCAAGACAGATACTAAGAAGAAGGCTTCAGTTCCTCTCATACAATAAATCAAAACTAAAAGTTCTAAAATGAATAGCACATCTATTTACATTTTAGTAGCTTTGCATCCGATTATAACATTAACAAACATGCCCAACACGGCAATGGAGGCAACTGAACTACTCAAAGAAATACAGAAGCATGATTCCCAACAGGCTTTCCGGTCTTTATACGATATGTATTATGACCGTTTCTTTCGTATCGCCTTTTATTACCTTCAACGGGATGAATGGGCTCAAGAAGTAATTTTAGATGTTTTTACCACGCTTTGGAATCATCGAAAAAGTCAGCTTATTCCCGATGATTTTAATAAGTACAGCTATATATTAATAAGAAATGCCGCTCTGAACTATTTGGAAAAAGAACAAAGGAGGGAAGCCTCGCCTCTGGAAAATATGCCGGAAATATCTTCTTCCAACCTTTCTCCTGAAGAACAAATGATGAATGAAGAGTTATTTAACATTTATGAGAACTCACTGAATGAATTACCTGAACGTTGCCGAACAATCTTTATTAAAGTCCGCGAAGAAAAACAAAGTTATGCTTCCGTTGCCGAAGAACTTAATATAAGCCCTAAAACAGTAGATGCCCAGTTACAAAAAGCTGTAACCCGACTCAAAGAAAAAATTAACAATTATTTTAGAAATAGACGATAGGGAGTTTTCCAGATTCTCCTGTCTTTATCAATAGAAACTAATAAACTAAAAAGACATGAGAACAAATACACGTTTAGTATTACCATTTTTTATGCCCTGCTTATAAGTGCATGTAGTAACAACGACAACTATCCCAAAGATATATAGGCTTTGAAAAACAATTCATATCACACACCTATGATACAAAGAACGAGGAAGAAACCCTTACTTTAAAAATAATAGCTGCCGAAAACAAGACACAGACCGTAAACTGACCATTAGCAGTTCTACAAGTAACAATAGCTTCCACATTCAAAATGCCCATCCGGTCATCTTGAAAGGAAAGAAATCAGTAAAAATAGATATCATTCTTTATCCTAAACAAATAAAAAGCGTACAACGTATCATACGGTTGATCTGTACTCCTGACGGAAAAGACGCAAAAATTTCTGAAATTTCTATCCGTCTGCAAAAGAAGTAGTATCTTTGTCCTGCAAATAAAATAACATGAATTCACCGAAATCAGACAAAGAACTGGACGAATGGTTGGAATTATTATCTTCTTCCACTCATTCACCGCAGGGAAAATTCTCGGCGGAGAAAAGTTATAATATATTGCAACAACGTCTTCAACCGGCATACCGCAAGCACAAAATACTTTCCATTCGGTATACAGTTGCTGTGGCTGCCGGTTTCGTCCTGCTTATAGGTTTCGGTTGGATGTTTTATTTTTACCAACGTCCGGTACGTACACTGATTGTTTCCACCAATATACAAACTCAATGCATCCAATTACCGGATGGCTCTAAAGTAACCCTAAACCGACATTCCCAATTGAGCTATCCGGAAACTTTCAACAAGGAACGAATCGTAAAGCTGAATGGAGAAGCTTATTTTGAAGTCAGTAAAAATCCTAAAAAACCATTTCGTGTCAAAGCAAATGGAGTTACCATCAGGGTATTAGGCACGCATTTTAATGTCAATGCCTATGCCGCCGATTCTTTAGTAGAAACAACCCTGCTGGAAGGTAGTGTATCCGTCAGTAACAATGCCAACGGTAAACAAATGATATTAAAGCCCAATGAAACAGCCATTTATCGTAAATCGACTGGAATATTGTCTATGCACATTAATGCAAATGCACAGAACGAAATAAGTTGGCGTGAAGGTGTTCTTTCTTTTAATGACATATCTATGGGAGAAATCGCTCGTCAACTATCCCATCATTTTAATGTCACCATACAGATAAAAAGCGAACAGTTACGTAATTATAAATTAAATGCACGTTTCAAGCAAAACGAAACGTTGGAAGAAATTCTAGAAATGTTGGCTCCCATCGTAGGTTTTACTTATCACATGCCCCAATCCAATCTTATTGAACTAAAGCAAGAAAACTAAAAAACAAATGATTTCTTCACTTTATAAGAAACACAGTATCACTTTTTTTACTTAATGCTGTTACTAGTCTTTTCCCATTCATTCATATCAGCACAAAACTCCGGATATGCCTTTTAATATTTATCTGAAACAGGCTAGTTTAAAGGAGTTTACAGCTAAAATAGAACAACTGTCAGAGTATTCTTTTATTTATGGCGAAGAAGTTGTACTCAAACATCCCATAACTCTCGATCTGAAAGAAACCCCATTAACAACTATTCTACAAACAGCTTTCATTAAACAAGACATCAGTTTCGAGATTACCAAACACCATATCATATTGAAAAAAACAACGTCACTTCCTATAAAACAACATTTTACACTAAACGGTTATGTATTGGACGAAATATCGAAAGAAACACTGATAGGTGCCAATATCTATGACCAGCAAAATAAACAAGGAACAATCACAAATCCATTCGGATTCTTCAGTATCACACTGCCCGAAGGAAACACTGAACTGAATTTTTCCTATATAGGTTACGGTTCAAAACAAATAGCATTGTATTTATGTAAAGATACGCTGCTGACTGTCCAACTTAAAAACGATAATACATTGGAAGAAATCGTTGTCCTTTCTGATAAAATGGAAACAGGCTTTCAAAGTAGCCGTATGGGAGCAAACAATATACCTTTGACACATATTAAAAATACCCCTGCTTTACTGAGTGAGGCAGATGTATTAAAATCAATCCAGCTTCTGCCCGGTATACAAGGAGGTATAACCGGTACCAGTGGCCTGTATGTACGTGGAGGAAGTCCCGATCAGAATCTTTATCTGCTAGACGGTGTACCCTTATATAATGTGGACCATACACTAGGTATTCTCTCCATCTTTACCCCAGAATCGGTCAAGAAAGTCGATTTGTATAAAAGCAGTTTTCCTGCCCGTTACGGAGGAAGACTGTCCTCCGTCATTGATGTACGCACTAACGATGGAGATATGAGGAATTATCACGGCAGTCTGACCATCGGGCTGCTGACTTCTCGAATGCACTTTGAGGGTCCTCTATGGAAAGACCGGACATCATTTATTATTTCTGCCAGACGCAGTTATGCCGATTTAATTATCAAGCCTTTCATGGATAAAGATACGAAAGGAGGTTACTACTTATATGATATCAACACAAAACTAAATCATCGATTCAGTGACCGTGACCGCCTGTTTTTCTCCTTTTATCATGGCAAAGATCATGCCAGTTTTACAAATACTTCTTCTTATTACTTTGAAGAAGAAAAGGAGACAGACACAAGAGAGAGACAAGTCATGGCTTGGGGAAGTACATTAGGGGCATTACGTTGGAACCACATAGTCAGTAATCGTCTGTTCCATAACATCACCTATCCTATAACCTTTCCGATTCAATATAAAAACAATTTCACGTCCGCCAACAAACACCTTGACAGCCAATATTATTCCGGTATAGAAGATTGGGGATTAACATCTGACTTCGACTTTCATCCATCCCCCTCCCATTTCATCAATTCGGAGGAAACTATCTCTACCATACGTTCCGCCCCGAAACCCAACATACATTTGTGCACTCTCCGAATGAACAAGAACAACCTGATAAAACATACACCATCGGAGGAAATGAAGCGACACACTCACACGAAATTTCCCTTTATGTAGAAGATGATTTCAAATGGAACGAACAATGGAAAACAAATATAGGCGCACATTTCTCACTCTTCCAAGTACAAAAGCACACTTATGCCTCCTTGGAACCTCGCATTACCGTTAGTTTCAAAACCAGTCCCAACCTTACTTTCAAGGCGGCCTATACCCACATGACACAATATGTACATTTACTTTCTTCATCCAATCTCTCTCTCCCCACTGATCTATGGTACCGGTCACACAGAAGATCCTCCCGATGCAAGCATGCCAATTTTCTATCGGGGGTTACTATACAGGTATTCAAGGATGGGAGTTTTCTGTAGAAGGCTATAGCAAAATGACGAAAAACGTACTGGAATACAAAGATGGTAATACTCTAGTCGGTAATTCCATTCATTGGGAAGAGAAAGTAGAAATGGGCAAAGGACGCAATTTCGGCATAGAATTCATGCTGGAAAAGAAAACCGGACGTACTACCGGATGGATAAATTATACTTTGGCTAAAGCGACCGTATATTCAGTAAAGGAAATGTAAATGGAGGGAAACGTTTTCCCTATAAATACGACAGACGCCACTCCGTGAACATCACGATAAACAGGCGCCTCAACAAAAAAGTATACATGAGCGCTTCTTGGATTTACGCTTCAGGAAATACTGCCACCCTGCCCAAAGAGAAAGCAACCATCATTCTCCCCGAAGGAAGCTATGGATGGGGACATATGGGAAATACAGGCAACGGGGTTGTTTTTCCCTTTGAATATAGCTCTTCTCGAAATAACTACCGTCTGCCCGCCAGTCATCAGTTGAATCTAGGATTCAACTTTCACAAAAAGACAAAACATGGAGAACGGATTTGGAACGTCAGTATTATGAATGCCTATAACTCTTTGAATCCCAATCATGTATTTATAGATTATTACACGGATGAGCAATCGGAAGGAAAAAAGATTCCTGTGATACAAAAAGTCACTCTCCTTCCCTTCTTACCTTCATTCTCATATACTTATAAATTTTAAGCAATAATGAAAAAAGCACTTTTACTCCTTTCATTTGTTCATTTATTGGCCGCCTGTACCAATGATATAGAAATATTGCCTAATGATGAATCTCAAAAGCTCATCGTCAACGCTCTGATAAACGCAAACAAAACGAACAATGCTATCTTTTTAGCTTTATCCGGCTATCACGAACCCCAAGTAGTAAAAAATGGAATTATTCACCTTTATATTAATAATGTATTATCGGAAACAATTTCGGAATGTACCTATCGTCCTAACAATGATTCACCGTTAGACTATCAAAATTATTTTTACCAGATAAGCAGCCGTTTTAAAACCGGTGATCAAGTACGTATCGAAGTAGAAACCAAAGACGGAAAATATAAAGCGAATGCAGAAGCAACAGTATATGAGCCCATTGAAATTATCAAAGCGGACACCATTGAATCTAATCATTCTCTATCAGAGACTTCGGAAAGCCTTTGGATATATCAAGCAACAAAGTGGAAAATAAAATTACAAACTCCCACCACAAACCATTCCCAATATTACCGGGTCAACATAAAACAAACATATACTTACCGCCTTACTAACCGCAAAACTTTACAAGACTCCACTGCTATCTCCACCCAATGGGAATGTAGCGGATATTATGACACTGCATTAATGGACGGAAAACCTGGCACTCCCAACAACTCTGATCCTATCATTAATTTCATCCCCACTATAAACAACTATTATAATGTATTCAATGATGCTTACTTTACCAACAACCAATATACCATGACTTTAGACAGTTGGTATAGTTTCCTATTAGACAATAAACTATATAAAATTAAAAAGATAACAGGAAAAGCTATCATACAATATTATGCCATATCCCCGGCTGAATATCAATATTTACGAGCCGCCAATGCATATGCCGACCATGACAGTAGCAACCTGTTGGAAACACCTGTCATCTTTCCCAATAACATCAAAGGAGGAATAGGTATTTTTGCCATAGAAAATCCGACAGAAACAAGCATTCCTTTAAAATCCATCGAAGATATTAGAAAGCTTTGCCACTTTCGGATCTCTGTTAAATTATTTATCTTCCAATGAAATCTGAAAAGGAGAAGCCGGTAGTCCGGTTCTATTTTTCAAATTCGACATGAACCGGATTATCATCAACCATAACGTACCGTTACAGGATGAGGGATATCTTTATGCCATACCGCCACCTGATTCCCATTAACAACAACTGCTTCCGCCCACTGAAAATGCCCATCGGCACCCGGCTATCGCAAATCCCTTCAATTCATCTACCGCCCATAATTTATCAGTCCCGGCTTCGAAAGAAAGAACAGCCTTTCCTTCATGATTGACAGTCATACCCGTACACATAGGCCACTGTGCACACTCTTTTTATCACCATACACCTTCTTTTCACCAACAGGGAGATACGTCTTGCCAGTTCTTTTTTATTCAATGGATGAATATCGTTCCACTCGCCTAAATCAATCGCTACCGCCAAAGCTGCATTCGGGACTTCAACGCTACTTGCCGTTGCGCTTCACGCAAAGCCGCCCAATTACTTTCTACCGGCTCCGAATGTGTCTTCATGAAATTGGCCAGCTGTACAATAAAGAAAGGCAATTCTTTATCAGCCAGTTTCTCACGCCAGTCAATAATCATGGCAGCCAGCAATTCCTCATATTCATTAGGACGGCCCGTATTCGTTTCTCCCTGATACCACAACGCACCGGTAAAGGCCAGATTACGCAGAGGAGAAATCATGGAATTATACATGCCGGTAGGAACATTCTGAAAAGAGACACTGTTGGTGCGTGCAGGCATCTCACAGCCTAATTGATATTTCCAGCGGCTGGACAAACGGACTGTATCTGTCCCCCATGCTAGACAATAAGGTTATCGGCACAAAACTGGCGGCCCCTCCGTAATTAATCAGCCGGACAGTCACCAGATTCTCACCGGGTTTCAATATAGAAGCCGGCACCCGATAAATACGCGGCGGATACTGATAGAAAGTGTTACCTACAGAAATCCCGTTCACAAACACCGAATCGGCATCCACCATGCACCCCAAACGAAGAACAGCCTCTTTTCCGGCTTGTTCCGCTGATACATTCACTTTCTGACGGAACCAATGAGAGCCACTCACCGGATATCCATTCTTTCTTCCCCATTCCTTGGAAAACATATCTACTGTCTGCCAGTCCGTATCATCCAGTTCCGGACGATTCCAGCATATCCCGTCATGAAGTCCCCGGTCTCCTTTGTACAAAGCGGTATCCCAAAAACGGTTCATCATCTGTCCCGAACGGTTGCACAACTCACGATACTCATCCGAATTAAACAAATCACGCTCGTGCAACTGACGCGGAAACTTCTGCAAGGCCTCCTCACTCATCCAAGCCTCGACGGAACTTCCCCCCAACTGGAGTTAACAATGCCCACAGGTACTTGCGTCTCCCTATACATCTCCTTGGCAAAGAAATAAGCCAAAGCAGAGAAGGAAGGAGCAGTTTCTTTAGTCAGCGACATCCAGTCTGCCCCCGGCAGATCGTCTTTAGGTCCATGCAAATCATTGCCTAAAGGAATCTTCACATACCGTATCATCGGATTCTCATCCCTTGCTATTTCCTCGGCAATTTATCAGTCACCCGTCCGGCGGTCAATTCCATGTTGGACTGTCCGGAGCAAAGCCAGACATCACCCACTAGAATATCTTTCAACCGGATATCATTCACGGTCATTTCAAAAGGGCCGCCTGCTTCATGGGAGGCAGCTCCACCAGCCACTTACCATCTTCCCCGGCTACCGTACTGAATTTCTTCTTTTTAAAAACAACGGTCACATTCTCTCCTTTATCGGCATTTCCCCATATTTTAACGGGCCGCTCACGTTGCAATACCATACCGTCCGATAGGATGGCAGGCAATTTCACCTTTGCTTCGGTCCATGCGGAAAATGCACAAAGAACCGACATTACTAAAGCCAACTTATATTTCATTTTTCTTATAAAGTTAAAAACCGTAATTTATTTATTGAACCCACTCTCAGGACATTCATAGTTCGAGATTTCCAACCGGAAGCGTTTCATATCCTCCAACTCGTGTACCGGACGTTCTATGCCGGCCGGAACAGGCATCCCTGAGAAAGTCTGGAAATAAAGCAGACAAGCATCTTTCCACCACACGGCGTCACGCATCTGGATTTTCAATTTCGACTGCACTTCCCCGAACCGGCGTGCATCTACAAAAGGTTCCACACTGTCCCATACTTCCTGAAAACCACGTACCTGCCGCACACCTCTATCGTATGCATGGCACAACTCCCCCCAAAGCGTACGTCCGCTTTTCATCTGATGATGCCAAGCACATGATGGAACCAAAGCAAATAAATCTCGGGACAAGTTGCCTTGTCATTGTAAATCTGACGAAGTGAATCGGGATACTGAGAAACGGCATCACTCCCTTTGCTGCTACGGTCGAAACCGATTCCCTCCTTATCTGCCTTATGATAATAAGAAGGTAACCAGTCCGGACGAGCACCGGGCACACTACACCACGGTTCAGGCCCATAATGGTGCCCCCATGCAAACTGATGATGCAGCCCCAACGGCATCATATAATTCACCACCGCCTCCCGGCTCTGCAACATCATCTCTTTGACCGGACGGACAAATGCCGGCTGGGAAGTAAACGTCTGCCGCAACCACTCATCCGCAATCCGGTCTGAAGTCAGCGACGGATTCCATGCCAACCGCCCGAAAGCATACCAGTTGGCCTGCGCAAAATGGTGTCCGCACCAATTCACATCCGTACCGATGTTTGCCACACCCGCAGCAGCTTTTAACCTATCCGGACGCACCTCGCCAAAAAACTCCTCCCATAAAGGAGCCAAATAAGCCAGATGATTGGAAAAGCCTAAATACTCCTGAGTAATTTGAAACTCCACCATCATGGGAGTCCGCTTCATGGCTGTGAACAAAGGGCTGTAAGGTTCGCGAGGCTGGAAATCTATCGGTCCGTTCTTTATCTGTACTATTACATTGTCATGAAACTGCCCGTCCAAAGGCATAAACTCCAAATAGGCCTGCTTGGCACGGTCACTGTCGGTAGGACTATAGACAAACGCCCTCCACATCACGATTCCTCCGTAGGGTTTCAACGCATCCGCCAGCATATTCGCTCCCTCGGCATGAGTACGCCCGAAATCACATGGTCCCGGCTGCCCCTCCGAATTGGCCTTTACCAAAAGCCGCCAAAATCAGGTATCAACGTATAAATTTCTTTCACTTTCCGCCTCCACCACCGGATGACCTCCTTGTCCAACGGATCTGCCGTATCCAACTTGCCCAACTGGATAGGAGATGCAAAATTAACCGATAAATAGACCTTTATACCATAAGGCCGGAAGACATCAGCCAATGCCTTGACTTTCTCCAGACTGGAGGTTGCCAGCACTTGGGGCGAGGCATTGACATTATTCAGCACCGTTCCATTAATACCCACAGAAGCATTGGCACGGGCGTATGCCTCGTAACGTGGTGACAAAGTTCCGGGAAGTTCTTCCCAATTCCACAAAGAACGACCGGCATAACCACGCTCCACCGTACCATCCGGATTATCCCAATGGTTCAAGATGCGAAGATCATACACAGGTTGTTCAGTAACCGACAGAGGTACTGTGACCTGCCCCGCCGCCTGCATACGCAACAGACAATAAACACCATAAAGTAATCCTGCCTCGGTGGATGAAAGAATACGGACCTGATGTTCCGAAGAAGTGATGGCAAACCCATCCCCCTGCCCTGTCCTCTTTTTCTCCAAAAGTACAGGCTCTCCCTTCCAGGCGTTTTTCAACTCAGCAATGGCAATGGCTATGGTGGGTGACACTTTTCCTTTATATATAACTTCCACTTCCGCACCTTCCGCCGGGCGCATCACCGGCAACCACAAGCGGCTGCCGTCTTCTTCTGCCGGACAGGCATTGTCCGGTCGTGTACCGGCTTGCAACATTCCTGCCGCCAAGCACCCGCACATCATTCCTATCCAAACTGTCAATCTGATGTTTTTCATTGTCCATTCAGTTTATTTCTCCGGCAAGGAGATTCGTCCATAAACAAATAACTATCCTCATAACCGCCATAATCCACCACAATCTTTTCAAATACGATGGCAGGCTCCACCGGTTTCAGAACCAATGTATAGGTTCCGTCCGCACGGTCGGGCAGGCTCAACTTCACCCGGGTCTTCACCACCCGACGGGCCACTGTGGGATACAGTACGCGATATACATTATCCGGATGCTCGTTCAACTCCGCATTGAAACAGACAGTCTGCTCCTCCCCTCCTTCAAAACCTACTGTGTAGCGATGACCTTCCCGTCTGAGGAAGGGCAGGGTGGATTTCACAATGACATACACATTTACCGTATCTACTTTTTGCGGTATTTTCATTTTATAAGAGAGCGAAGCTCCCTCAGCAGACTGTGTATAAGGCATCAAAGCCACTCCGCTCAGCGTACGTCCCATGTGCGGTATGACTGTCCAGGCAGTTTCCGGTGCCGCGGATGATGCAAAATAATGCTCCGCCTCCATGGAAACCACCCCTTTGTCACCGGCAAACAAATACCCTCCTACAGCCTGTTCCGGTTGCTCTATCCGGTAAACTTCCGGCAAACGGTCGGCAGGGAAATCATCGTTCCACGAAGTATAGCCTATATGTTTCTGCGTCATCATTCCGTTCCACTTGCCTCCCGACATTTCTTCGTTGTATTCCCTGCACAATTCCGCATCGCGCCTAAACGCCTTCTCCACCTTGTCGGCCCACTCATTCGCCTGCGGATTGTTCTCCTGGTACAATTTGTGATTCATGGCTTGTGCATAGTACATTTCATACAGATTGGCCATCGCCTGCACAGGAAAAAGAATCAGTTGGCGATAAGCATCCCTGTAAGCGGCCTCCAGTTTCAAATACTGCCGCAAGGCTTCCGCCTCCAGCTTCACATATTCATCGGCCACCTGCCTCCATTCCCCCGAAGCCAAGTGATAAGTATCCTTATCCAGCATCTCGGGAGTCACGCGTCCATTGTACTTGCAATACAGGTTCAGGATACGCATGGCCTCATCCGCCTGTTCCTCACCGAACTGCTGCGCACAGAACGCTCGTGTATGCTCCAACAGATTCCCTGCCGCATAGCGTTCCGGATTCCAAGCCATATTCATAAAAAGAGTGATAGGATACTCCATCGGCTTCAAATCACCCACATTCAATATCCAAAGCTTATCCACCCCATAGCTGTAAGTCAACTGAAGCTGTTCCCACATATTTTGTATAGGAGTTACATTCAACCATTTGGAATTACGGGGAGCCCCCACATAATCTACATGATAATACATCCCCCATCCGCCGGAATGCTTCCGCTCCTTTGCATCCGCAACCGGCGCACATCCCCCCAGTTGTCATCACTCAGCAACATAATCACATCATCGGGCACACGGAGTCCCATGTCATAATAGCGTTGCACTTCTTTATAAATAGCCCATACCTGCGGACGTTTCTCCGGCGCTTTTCCCGTCACTTCCTTGATAATGCGACGCTGATTCCGGAATATCTTCTCCATCAGGCGCATGTTTTCCTCATCACGCGGCACATATTTGTCATCTTCTCCTTCCTTTCCACCCATCGGAGTATCACCGTCACCTCTCATACCAATGGTAATCAAATCTTCCGTATCGGCCGCACGCTCCATACCTTCACGGAAAAAACGGTCAATCACTTGCTGGTTGGAAGCATAGTCCCATGCCCCATATTCGCTGCGCTTCCTCACCCATTCCTGATGATTGCGTGCCATAGGCTCATGGTGTGAGGTTCCCATTATAATCCCCATCTCATGGGCGGTCTTGCTGTTCTCCGGATCATCCGCATAAAAACTCCAACCCCACATGGCAGGCCACATAAAGTTACCGCGCAGACGCAAAATCAGTTCGAACACACGGGCATAAAAACGATGATCACCATAATTCGTGCCATAAGTGTGTTTCACCCACCCGGTCAGGCAAGGAGCCTCGTCATTCAAAAAGATACCCCGATACTTTACCGCCGGTTCTCCCGCCGTATAACTTCCACGCATCATCGAAAGATTCTGCCGGGGCATCACCGGCACATCCACCCAGTCGTACCACGGCGAAACACCAATCTGTTCCGAAAGCTCATAAATCCCATAAATCGTTCCGCGTTTGTCACTTCCCGCAATGACAAGCGCCTCATTCACTCCGTTCAAGGGAGCAGACACCACAGTCATCAGGTATTTCTCATTCTTGCCCTCCAGCAATGAAGCATCTATCTTTTTTCGCCTTTACCAATTCCCGGATATAACGGCTTTTCAACGTACCTACCATAATCATGCGCTTTACACCGGGAGTATAGCATAACCCGGCAGTCCGGCCACTCACCCGTTTAAGTCATTCTGAAGATTCCTTACCGCTATCATCACACCGGCATCCTCCTGCTCGTCCACCAATATTTCATTGGCCACTCCGTTTTCCATCAGAGTGAAACGGTCGGGAGCCAGCCGGTCAAAAGTAATCCCTTTATGATCTATAGCTCCTACATTCAGGCACAAGGTGGAGAACAAGAATATCCCCACGCATTTTTTTAGTTTCATTCTATTCACTTTTTAGTTACCGTATTCAAAATAATCTATATCCACATATCCTCCCAAATCTTTAGTAGCATAATTAAAAATAGCAAACTTGCTTCCCATAAAGAATTTGTATAATCAAAAACCATTTTACAAGGCTCCCCTATTCGTTTCCACGTTTTCTTGTCATAACTGTAGTAAAAAGTGGCTTCATCTTTTTTATCGGCAAAGTCGCCCTCCATACGAAGATAGACCACCTCTTTTTCACAATCTATGCGTTCCTTCTCCAGTACTTCCACAGCAGTCACCCTTTTTTCCCGGTCCGAAAGACTGACAGACTGATGTGACATCACCCACTGCTTTTTCCCGTTCTCCATGACCACAGCCAGCACTCCGGACAACCCATTAAAAGCACTGAAGCCCGCAACATCCCCTTCTTTCATCTTCGAGACATCCATAGCTACCACACCGCTGCATTTCGGCCCGCTCATACGCTGGGTCAAGGTATTGGGAGCCAGAAACAGATTATCCACCACCCTTCCGGTCCTCAACCGCAGGAAACCCGGACGCTCTGTCAGCGACCAGCAATCGTCCAACGGATTATGGTTCCACTGCCAGTTCAAGCTCAACCGGCCGGTGTCGAAATCATCACTTCCCATGATACTTCCTTTACACTCCTCTCCGGAAGCAGGCATCTCCATACACTCGGGCACACGTCCGTCCGCATCACCCAGTATCGGCCAACCGTCTTCCCAGCGGCAGGGCATCAATGTGGGCACACGCCCTATGCCGCCCCTATCCTGAAAAATAAAGCCATACCAGTTTCCGTCAGGAGTATCGACTATACAGCCTTGTCCCACGCCACCATATCCTTGAAATTCGGTTTCTAAAATCACCTTTTTCTCATACGGACCGGTTATCTGGTCAGCACGATAGCACACCTCACGACGCAACCGTCCGGGAATGCTCCAGTCCATGGAAATCATCATCACGTAATATCTGCCGTTATGCTTGAATGCCTGACTTCCTTCCAGAAGTCCCTGCTCGTCGGCATCCCGCTCGAATATCTTTTGGTCTATACCTCCCGGCTCCACATCGCTCAGGTCGCTCTTGAGCTGACGAAGTTGTCCGGTGCCATAAAACAGATAGACTTTGCCGTCATCATCAAAAAACAAAGAAGCATCATGATGATGAGGCGGACGGGAGACTAATGTCCATTCGCCCGCCGGATCTTCGGCGGTATAGATATAACCACGATGAGGTTCATCATTGGGTGAGAACCATACATAGAACCGTCCGTCATGATAGCGGATGCTGGAGGCCCATTGTCCGCGACCATATACCGTGCCTTCCTTCAAATCATAACGGGGCAAGTCAGTAAGCCGTTGAAACACATAACTGATCGTTTCCCAATGCACCAAGTCCTTTGAACGCATCACCGGACAACCCGGCATCAGGTGCATGGTGGTGCTTACCAGATAGTAATAGTTTCCCACCCTTATCATGGAAGGGTCAGGTACATCCGCCTCAATCACCGGATTATGGAAGATTTCCCGTTGTTGTGCAAACGCCCCCGACAAACCAATGAAGCAGGTAATAATAATAATGATCTTCTTCATTTCTTTTTCTACTTCTATTTTTGAACAAATGAGGCACGAACCGGTACAAGCAACGACGCCATGTCAACACTCGTGTGCCGTGCCCTGCGATTCGTAATAGTCCACATGAATACCTATTGCGCAAAGACTCTGCCAGTTCGGGTACCGAACCGTTCTTCCGTTCCGCATCCCAAAAACAAGTAATGTACCTGCTTGTTAAACTTGCCGGCATCAGCAAACACACCGTCAAAGCAAGTCTTCACATCCAGTCCGAAGATAGCACCGCTGAATGCGCCAATATACGAAAACTTGTCCAGATGAGGCAATGTGGTAGTGAAAGTCTGATGACCACCCCATGACAATCCTGCCATTGCACGATGTTCACGATCAGTATAAGTCCGGAACGTCCTGTCAATCATCGGTATCAAGTCCTCCAGCATCACCCTGTAAAAAGAGGCACCATACAAAGCTCTCTCCTCATTCACATCCTTCCCTTTGCGAGGAATGAAAGGAGCTTCCACATCCCCACTGTCCATCACAACAAGCATCGGCACACATTGCCCGGAGGCTATCAGGTTATCCATAATATGTTGCATACATCCCTGTGCCGACCAGCCCGTCTCATCCTCGCCCATGCCATGTTGCAGGTAAAGTACCGGATAACGTTTTTTCACCTTGGTTTCGTATTCAGCCGGAGTATAGACCATGCAACGGCGGAATTCCTTTTTGGCTTCCGAATAATAAGTACACGAGCGCACCTGCCCATGAGGTACTCCCTGCTGAGGACGATAGTAATCACCTTCCACTCCCTCGGGAACCTCTATCCCACTCGCCATACGGCAACAACCAAAGAAAGTGTAACTGGAACGGATCGGCCACCTGCACCCGTCCGCTATCAAAAATAATAATGGAATCCTACGAACCAACGGATCGGTCTTTACTGTCCAAAAGCCA
>ENA-OQHP01000262-OQHP01000262.1-human-gut-metagenome-genome-assembly--contig:-NODE-262-length-17454-cov-4.751890_pt1 | contig 17454 bp, 26 predicted proteins | sample MGYA00242563_ERZ504717 | MGnify/ENA primary metagenome ERZ504717 (study PRJEB26092, sample SAMD00036212) | human gut metagenome | host: Homo sapiens | study: EMG produced TPA metagenomics assembly of... | reverse complement strand
TCTATAAAAAACTGCACCTCCAAGTTGTTTTGTGTCCAACTTTTGGGTGCAGTTCACTAACTATTGAATGCTTTTAATTTTATTATTAACGAAATATTTTAAATACCTTTATGAAGAAAACTTTAGGCTAAAAATAAAAACTTGCTTAAGTCAAATGTCAAATTATAATATAATTAGTGATAAAAATTTTTAAAATAAAGGTGATTAATATGAGCAATATAGCTGACTTAATTGAAGATTATATCCTACGTCGTCTGGCGGCTGAGCATAATCGCAAAGTAGAATTAAAACGCTCAGATATTGCCGATGAAATATCTTGTGCTCCCTCACAGATAAGTTATGTACTAAGCACACGTTTTACTCAAGACAAAGGTTTCGTTGTCGAATCTCGTCGTGGTCTTGGTGGCTTTATTCGCATTGGTAGAGTTCCACTACAAGATTTAATTTACCAAGATATATTAGCTAAAATAGATGAAGATATCACTTAGATGAAGTAAATAATATCATTCATTATTTATTTAAACGAGAATTAATTCAAAAACGTGAAGCAGCATTGCTTTTGCAAACGCTCTCCACTGTATTTGACAAATTAGACGCTAAAGAACGTGTATCTTTTATCAAATCATTAATTATGACTTTGGCTAATTTTAACTAGATTAGTTATAAATAATTTACAAAGGAGGCATTTTTTATGTTATGTGATGAATGCCATAAACATGAAGCTAGTATTTATGTGACTGAAATTACCAGTCAAGGACAAATAGAACATCATCTTTGTGAATTTTGTGCTACAAAATTAGGCCTATTAGCTGAAAAACAAAATGTATTCTCTATAAATGATTTTTTATCTGGAATTTTCAATCATGAACCTAAAACCTCTAAACATAGTGATACAAATAATTTAAAAAACCTCTCATCTGCCAAGTTGTCATATGAGTTATCAAGATTTACCAGAACTGGCAAAATAGGTTGCAGTGATTGTTATAAAACTTTGCCCTTGTTCTAGAGCCTTTACTTCGTCGAATTCATGGTTCTAGTACCCATATCGGCAAAATTCCTAATCGCGCTGGTGGCACATTGAGTCTAAAACAAGAAATTTTAAACTTACGCAAACAGATAACTAAATATGTAGAAGCTGAAGAATATGAACAAGCTGCTGTTTTGCGCGACCGCATTAAAGTTTTAGAAAATCAATTACATGCTAAACAAAATTTAGATAAAGGAGTTGACCAAAATGCCTAAATTTACCACTCCTCAATTATCTTGGCTTACTACTTTAGGTAAAGAAGCAGATATTGTTTTAGCTAGCAGAGTTCGCCTCGCTCGTAATTTAAAAAATTTACCATTCCAAATCGCGCTAATATCAATGATTTAGCTCAAATCAAAGAATTAATCATTCGCTTAATTCCAGCCATAGAAAGTGCTACAGGTCTAAAATTTGACTATTTGGAAATTGATAAATTAACTCATCTTGAACAACAAGTTTTAGTAGAAAAACATCTCATCAGTAAAAAATTATTGACCAACCCAGAAAATAGATTATTGATTTTGAGCAATGATGCTTCTGTAGCTATCATGGTAAATGAAGATGACCATTTACGCATTCAATGTATGGCTTCAGGCTTAGATTTAAATACACCTTTAGCCAAAGCTTTTGCCATTGATGATGCCATTGAAGCTTATTTAAATATTGCCTTTGATGAAAAATGGGCTATTTAACAGCTTGCCCTACCAACTTAGGCACAGGTCTTCGTGCTTCTGTCTTACTGCATTTACCTGCACTTGTGATGACTCAACAATTATCAAAAATTGTCAACATTTCACCACAATTAGGCTTAGCTATCCGCAATTTCTTTGGCGAAGATAATGCAGGTAATATTTTCCAAATAGATAATCAATTAACTCTAGGCTTTAAAGAACAAGAATTAATCGATAATCTCAATAGTACTGTAACTGAAATTATCTCCCATGAACGCGAAGCAAGAAAAGCCCTTTTAAATTATTCCCCTGATAAACTCGCTAATCGTGTATGGCGCTCTTTCGGTATTTTAAAATACGCTCGTTTTATCTCCGAAAATGAAATGCTTGATTTAGTAAGTAAAGTGCGCTTAGGCGTTGACCTTGATATCATTGATGAAACAAAACCTGAGCTTTTAAATATCTTATTGATTGCCAGTCAAAAAAATTATATTCAAAACTTACAACAAAATGAAAATATGACACCACAAGAAATTGATAAACAACGTGCTCATATCATCAGAAAAATATTGCAAGAATTAGCCCCAGATATATCTATGAGCTGATTTTAATTAAAGAAAGGATTTATTTATGCAAGGACGTTTTACTCAATCTGCTATAAAAGTCTTAAAATTAGCTCAATATGAAGCAAAACATTTAAAACATGCTCATGTAGGCACTGAACATATCTTACTTGGTCTATTACATGAAGGTACTAATGTAGCTGCCAAAGCTCTTTCTTCTATAGGTATAGATTTATATACAGTAAGGCAAAGAGTTCATGAATTAGTGGAAAAAGAAGATTTTGACGATCTTGAAACTGAAGAAATAGGCTATTCTCCTGAAGCTAAAACTATCATGGAATATGCTGTCGAACAAGCACAAGCTTTAGGGCATGATTATATTGGCACTGAACACATTTTACTTGGTATCATCTACGATACTGAAAGTATAGCTTGTGAAATCCTCATCTCTTTAGGCGCTGATTTAGATATTATCCATGATGCTATCTTGGATTTATTAAATGAAGATACTTTAAACGATATGCCTAAATTAAATGTCTTTAATGAAAATAAAGCTCCTAAAAAAGATAATAATACCAAAGATAACAAACAAAAAAATAATTCTGCTACTCCTCTATTAGATAAATATGGTAGAGATTTGAATATATTGGCACAAGAAGAAAAAATAGACCCTGTAATCGGTCGCAATCGTGAAATTGAACGTGTAATTCAAATTTTATCTCGCCGTACTAAAAACAATCCAATTCTCATTGGTGAGCCAGGTGTGGGGAAAACTGCTGTTACAGAAGGATTGGCTCAACGTTTAATCAATGGCAATATTCCTAAAGTCTTAGCTTCTAAACGCATCATTTCCTTAAATATGGCAAGCTTAGTTGCTGGCACTAAATATCGCGGTGATTTTGAAGACAGACTCAAAAAAATCATTGATGAAATCATTGAAAATAAAAATATTATTTTATTCATTGATGAAATGCATACTCTCATAGGCGCAGGTGCTGCTGAAGGCTCTATGGACGCTGCTAATATTTTAAAACCAGCTCTATCTCGTGGCGAAATTCAAGTAATCGGTGCTACTACTTTAAAAGAATACAAAAAATATATTGAGAAAGACTCTGCCCTTGAACGACGTTTTCAAACTATCATGGTGAATGAACCTAGCGTTGAAGATGCCATCAGCATTTTAAAAGGCATTCGCAATAAATATGAAGAATTTCATTGTGCTAAAATTACAGATGAAGCTATCAAAGCTGCTGTAAAAATATCTCAGCGCTATATCACAGATAGATTTTTACCAGATAAAGCCATTGATTTAATGGACGAAGCATCTGCTAAGGTTCGCTTAAAAACAGTAAATATCCCTACAAATATTTCACAATTAGAACAAAAAATTCAAGATTTGAAAAAAGCTAAAGAAAAAGCTATTGATAATCAAGATTATGAATTAGCAGCTACTATCCGCGACCAAGAAATACAAATCAAAGAAGAATTAGCTACTGCTAAAACTGCATGGGAAAAACAAAATAATGCTCAAATAGCTGTAACTGAAGAAGATATCGCCGATGTCGCTACTCTTTGGACTGGTATCCCTGTAAAAAGATTAGTAGCTAAAGAAGCAGATAGACTTTTGCATATTGAAGATATAATTCATAAACGTGTAGTAGGTCAAAATGAAGGTGTAAACGCTGTAGCTAAAGCCATTCGTCGTGCTAGAGCAGGACTTAAAGACCCAAAACGTCCTATAGGTTCATTTTTATTTTTAGGCCCTACTGGTGTAGGTAAAACAGAATTAGCACGTTCATTGGCAGAAGCTATTTTCGGTGATGAATCCGCCATGATACGCTTTGATATGTCCGAATATATGGAAAAACACACAGTATCTCGTATGCTCGGTGCTCCTCCAGGTTATATCGGTTATGATGAAGGCGGTCTATTAACTAACGCTGTCCGTCGCAAACCGTATGCTGTTATTTTATTAGATGAAATCGAAAAAGCCCACCCAGATATTTTCAATATTCTTCTGCAAGTCTTAGATGATGGTCGCCTAACCGACAGCCAAGGCAGAACTGTTGATTTCAAAAACACAGTTATCATCATGACATCAAATGCAGGTGCTTTTAAATTGCAACCACAAAAGACAAATACCATGGGCTTTGCAGTCAATGAAGATAAACAGATTAAACAAAATGCTAAAAAATCGTCATGGACGAAGTAAAAAGACAATTCAAGCCAGAATTTCTCAATCGTATTGATGAAATAATTATCTTTGAACCACTAACTGATAAAGAATTGACTCAAATCGTTACTTTATTATTAAATGATGTTCAAAAGCGATTAGCTGAAATGGATATTGAATTAATCATCAAAGATGAAGTAAAATCTTATCTCTTAAAACATGGCACTGATACAATCTATGGTGCTAGACCGCTAAAACGTGCTGTTCAACGCTATCTTCAAGACCCACTTGCTGAACAATTATTGCAAAAAAATATAAAATCCATGCAAAAATAATTGTAGATTGCGTTGAGGATAAATTGACTTTTAAAGTTGATGATGTATTGCCTACAGAAAATATCGAAAATCTAACAGATAATTTTGAGGTTACAAATAAATAATGAATAAAGTACAAAAAAATTTTTTAGCTGAAAAATCTTTGATAAAACGCATAAAAAATTTTACTTTAAATTTTTTAATCGCCATTGTTTGGCTAGTAAAATCCATGGCAAAATATCTCAAAAAATATTTACACATTAAATCCAAATAATAAAAAAATTACAAGGAAACTTATTATGGCTAAACGCAAAACCTTATATGTATGTCAAGAATGTGGCTATAGTGTTCCTAAATGGCTTGGCAAATGCCCAGGTTGTGGTCAGTGGAATACTTTAGTTGAAGAATTAGAAGAAGTTACTCCTTCTAATAATCGTGGTTTTAGCCTTAGTACAAATAAAACAAATAGTTCACCTAAACCCATAAAAGAAATTGCTACAGAAGATTTACCTAGATTTAGTGCTGGCTCTGTAGAAATGAACCGTGTTTTAGGTGGAGGTATAATTCCAGGGTCACTTGTCCTCATGGTCGGTGACCCTGGTGTTGGTAAATCCAGTTTGAATTTGCGTATTTGTGCTAATGTAGCTACTACCCATAAAGTTTTATATGTAACAGGTGAAGAAAGTGCTCGTCAAATTCGCATGCGAGCTGATAGATTAAATGCACTTCAAGATAATCTCTTTGTTCTAAGCGAAACAGATTTAGAACGCATTGAACGTCATGTACTTGAAACAAAGCCTGATTTATTAATCATCGACTCCATTCAAACTATTTTTCGCCCTGATGTCCAAAGTGCGCCAGGTAGCGTCAGCCAAGTACGTGAATGTTCTGTAAGCTTACTTCGCATTGCTAAACAAAATAATATCTCCATCTTCATCATTGGTCATGTAACTAAAGACGGCACACTTGCAGGTCCTCGTGTGCTTGAACATATCGTTGACACAGTACTTTATTTTGAAGGCGAACGCAATGCTGAATATCGTGTTTTACGTGCTGTAAAAAACCGCTTTGGTAATACTAATGAAATCGGTATTTTTGAAATGCGTGAAACTGGTCTTGTCGATGTTCCTGATGCTTCTAAAATGTTTTTATCTGAAGAAAATAGCAATGAATCTGGTACAGTAATCATACCTGCCTTGAAGGAACTCGACCTCTTTTAGTAGAAATACAATCTCTAGTAGCTCCTACACCATACGTACCGCCACGCAGGACTTCTGACTCTATAGATATCAAAAAAATTCAATTATTATTAGCAGTCCTAGAAAAACGCGTGCATTTAAATATGGGTACTTGTGATGTATATGTAAAAGTAGCAGGTGGCATAAAAATAGATGACCCATCTGTCGATTTAGCTCTTTGCTGTGCTATGGCTTCAAGTTTTCGCAATCAAAGTATCAAACCTCAAACTATTATCTTTGGTGAGGTCGGACTTTCTGGCGAAGTACGCTCTGTCAGCCAACCGGATATAAGAGTTCGCGAAGCTATTCGCATGGGCTTTACAAATATCATCTTACCTGCCAAAAATTTAGAACGCCTTGAACATTTTGCTTCAAATGTACAAATCCATGGTGTTCGTTATTTAAGTGAAGCCTTAAAAATTGCACTTAACTAGAGGTTTTATCATGAATATAATAATTCGTCCTATAAAAGAAAATGAAATTCCTTTATTAACCGATTTTTTATATGAAGCAATTTTTCTTGCAGATACTGACCAAATTCCACCCAGAACAATAATTCAAGAACCTAGTTTATGGCGTTATATAAATAATTTTGGTAAAGAAAAAGATGATTATTGTTTTATTGCCCAAGTTGATAATTATATAGTAGGTGCTGTATGGATACGCTGTATTCAAGGATTTAGTCATCTAAATGACAATATTCCTGAACTAGCTATGTCCATATACCCTCAATATCGAAATAAAGGTATTGGTACTTCTTTATTAAAAAACTTTTTAACTTTTTTACGGCAAAAAATTATACTCAAATATCACTATCCGTGCAAAAGAATAATTATGCTGTAAATATGTACAAAAAATTAGGTTTTAAAATCGTTTCTCAAAATCAATCTGAATATATTATGTGTTTATGATTAAAAAATTATAATTTGATTATAATTTTGCAATCTTAATGGACTTTTGTTCATTATTTTAGTAGAATAAATTTATAACACATTCGTAAAGGGGGTTTAATTTCAACAGTGTTATTAAATAGAGTTTTAAAATTTTTTATAACAGTCTTTGCTGTTATCATCGGGGCAACTTTACTAGAGTTTGCTAGTCCTGTTTTAGCCTATATTATTAGTGCTGAATTTTTACAAATTAACCTCGATATTTTAGATATGACTATGATGAATGCTCTATCTATTCTCATCGGTGGTATTATTGGTGGTTCTATTGGATTTATTTCTTCTTCTTATTGTATAAACAAATTACGTATCTTCTCTATATGGTAGAACGTCAGCTCAGTAAAATGCCAACACATGATGTTGTTGCTGGTGTTTTAGGTTTAGCTATCGGTCTTATTCTTGCTAATCTTTTAGGTGTCGCATTCTCTAGAATTCCTTTAATCGGTCCTTACATTCCAATCATTTTCAGTATTGTCTTTGGTTATTTAGGTTTATATATTACCATAAAGAAACGAAAAGATATTATTGCATTATTACCTTCTCGCATTAAAGAAGACGCTAATAAAAATGATGATAATTCATCTGTGGATAAAATAAAGACAGAATTAAACACTCCATCATATAAATTACTCGATACAAGTGTTATTATTGATGTAGAATTGCTGATATCTGCAAAACAGGTTTTATTGAAGGTACTTTATTAATCCCTGTTTTCGTATTAGAAGAATTACAATTTATCGCTGACTCTTCAGATTTACTCAAAAGAACACGCGGTAGACGCGGTCTGGATATCTTAAAACGCATTCAAACAGAATTTGATATGCTTGTAAAAATCGACCATCACGATTATGATGATGTTACAGGTGTTGATTCCAAATTAATCCGTTTAGGACAAGAAATCGGTGCTAAAATCATCACTAACGATTTTAATTTAAACAAAGTCGCTGATTTACAAGGCGTTCAAGTTCTCAATATTAACGAATTAGCTAATGCTATAAAACCAGTAGTTATTCCTGGTGAAACTATGGTAGTAACTGTAGTAAAAGATGGTAAAGAACAAGGACAAGGTGTTGCTTATTTAGACGACGGTACAATGATTGTCGTTGAAGGTGGTCATAAACATCTCAATGAAACATTAGAAGTTGTTGTTACTTCTGTATTACAGACAGCAGCAGGACGCATGATTTTTGCCAAACCAAAATAAAAACTATGAAAAGACTACGGGGTTTATACTTCGTAGTCTTTTTTTAAGGAGGTATTCTTATGGTTTCTGTTATTTTTCCCGCAGCCGGTCAAGGAAAACGCATGGGACTTGGCTTCAACAAAATTTTCACTGAGCTTTCAGGTAAACCAATCTTAATTCAAACTCTACTTACTTTTTCTCGTTGTGATTGTGTTGATGAATTAATCATTGCTGTCGATATCAACGAGATGGAAATTATTCGCAAAGTCTTAAGTAAAATTCCTAAACTAAAACCTTACAAAATCGTAGCAGGTGGTTCTGAACGTCAATATTCTGTTTATAATGGCTTAATGGCAGTAGACCCTGCTTCTGATATCGTACTTGTTCATGATGCTGCTCGTCCTTTAATTTCTGAAACAGTAATCCAAAATGTAATCAATGAAGTCATGATATCTGGTTCAGCTGTTTGTGCCGTTCCTGTAAAAGATACTACGGCTGAAATCAATGAAATGGGCTTTATCGAACGAGTACCAGATAGAAACAAATTATGGGCAATTCAAACACCACAAGGATTTAAAAAAGAAATTTTAATTGAAGCTCATAAAAAAGCTCAAGAAGATAATTTCTTAGGTACTGATGAAGCTAGCCTTGTTCGTCGCACTAGCCATGCAGTAAAACTCGTTATGGGAGATTATAATAATATCAAAGTTACAACTCCTACAGATTTAGTCATCGCAGAAATGTTATTCGGACAAAAAGTAAAAAATCACGCTAAAATAAAAATTTCTTCATTATTTAATGAAGTCTTCACTAAGGTCTCAAAATAAACATAATAATAGAATAGAAAAGAGGGTTTAATTATGTCTAGAGTTGGTATAGGCTATGATGTGCATAAATTAGTAACTGACCGCAAACTTATTTTAGGAGGCGTTGATATTCCTCATGAAAAAGGTCTACTGGGTCATTCTGATGCTGATGTATTACTTCATGCAATCTCTGATGCTCTACTTGGTGCTGCTGCTCTTGGTGATATCGGCAAACATTTTCCTGACACAGATGAAAGATTTAAAGGTATCTCCAGCTTAATATTGTTAAAACATGTAGGAGAACTTTTACAAGCTAAAAACTATAAAATCAACAATATCGATGCTACTATTGTTGCTCAACGACCAAAATTATTGCCATTCATTCCTACTATGCAAAAAAATGTGGCTGAAACTTTAAATTTGCCTATTGAAGATGTCAATATCAAAGCTACTACAGAAGAACGTTTGGGCTTTACAGGTAGTGAAGAAGGAATTTCCTCTTATGCTATGTGCAGTATTGATAAATTAAATTTATAAAAAATTAATTTATCCTTATTTCTCTGCTCAAGTGCTTGCCTTTGTATGGTATAATAGAATTTGCTAAATAAATTTCATAATTATCAATTCATATATTTGGAGGTATCACTAATGTCTGAACAAATCAGAGTTAGATTTGCACCAAGTCCTACTGGTCCATTCCATATTGGTGGGGCAAGAAGTGCATTATTCAACTGGTTATTAGCGAAAAAATACACTGATGGAAAATTTGTTTTACGTATTGAAGATACAGATAGAGTTCGCTCTACAAAAGAATCTGAGGAAAATATCAAAGCTGCTTTAAAATGGCTCGGTCTTGATTGGAATGAAGGTATTGATGTAGGTGGCGAATATGGTCCTTATCGTCAAACTGAACGTTTAGATATTTATAAAAAATTCACTGATAAATTATTAGCTGAAGGTAAAGCTTATTACTGCTATTGCACAGAAGAAGAAATCGAAGCTGAACGTCAAGCTCTTCGTGCACAAAATAAAATGCCTCTTTATGGTGGTCATTGCCGTAACCTTACACCTGAACAAATCGCAAAATACGAAGCTGAAGGTAGAAAACCTGTTATCCGCTTCCGCACTCCTTGCGACCAATCCGTAAACTTTGATGATATGGTTCGTGGAAAAATGAGCTTTGACTCCAACGGTATCGGTGATTTCGTTATCGTTAAAGCTGATGGTATCCCTGTATATAACTACGCAGTAGTAATTGATGATGCTCTAATGCATATCACTCATGTAATCCGTGCAGAAGAACATTTATCCAACACTCCTCGTCAAGTAGTTTTATATGAAGCACTTGGCTTCCCTGTACCAAAATTTGGTCATATTTCTCTTATCTTGGGTAAAGACCATACAAAAATGAGTAAACGTCACGGTGCAACTTCCGTTGAACAATATAAAAACCTCGGATATTTACCAGAAGCAATCGTTAACTTCTTAGCACTTTTAGGCTGGGCTCCTCAAAGTGAACAAGAAATCTTCTCCATTGATGAATTAATCAAAGAATTCTCTATGGACCATGTAGCTAAAAATCCAGCTGTATTCGATATCGACAAATTAAACTGGATCAACGCTCAATACATGAAAAAATCCCTGCTTCTCAAATCACACAGATGGCTATTCCTCATCTCATCGAAAAAGGCTATATCTCTGATACTCCAGATGAACAAGAAATGGCTAGATTAAATCGCTTCACAGAAGTTATTCGCGATCATTTGAGTTTTGCTGCTCAATATGTAGATTTCGCTGACCTCTATTATAAAGATGATTTCACAGTAGAAGATGATGAATGTAAAGCTGTTCTTGAAGAAGAAACTGCAACTGAAGTTATCACTATGTTTAAAAATAAATTAGCTGAGCTTACAGAATTCACAGCTGAAAATATCCAACCAATTTTCAAACAAATCATGAAAGACTTCAAAGCTAATAAAGGTATAAAATTAGGCGGAAAATCCGTTTATATGCCTATTCGTATTGCTTTAACTGGTCAAATGCATGGCCCTGACCTTGCTGGTCTTGTAGAAGTTTTAGGCTATGAACGTGCAGCAAAACGCATTGAACGCACTTTAGCTTAAATCTAATTAAAATTTATAAAGAAATAATCCATATAACCAGCTATTTTTTGGCTGGGTTATACGTTATAACGGTGAGCATTATGAACTTATTATCAACTTTAAAAAAAGATATTCGTGTTGTATTTGAGCGTGACCCTGCTGCCAAAAGTATATTTGAAGTTCTCTTATGTTATCCTGGTTTGCATGCTATTTGGCTTTACCGCTTAAGTCATTATTTCTACAAAAAAAATTGGGTAGTCATTCCTCGTTTAATCTCTCATTTAGGTAGATTTTTGACAGGAATTGAAATCCACCCTGGTGCGCAAATAGGCCCTGGTTTATTCATTGACCATGGTTCCGGTATCGTCATTGGCGAAACAACTATTATCGGTAAAAATGTTACCTTATACCAAGGAGTTACTTTGGGTGGTACAGGTAAAGAAAAAGGGAAACGCCACCCTACTATTGGTAATAATGTCGTAGTGGCTTGTGGTGCTAAAGTTTTAGCTCATTCACTGTAGCGACCATGCCAAAATTGGTGCTGGTTCTGTCGTAGTAAAACCAGTACCAGCATATGCTACTGTTGTAGGTATTCCGGGTAGAGTCATTTTAATCAAAGGTGAAAAACACAAGTTGAAGAAAAACCAATTTCTCCAAAAATGCGTGAATTAGCCGAAGAGCTCGACGTCGATTTATCTCATGATAAGTTACCAGACCCTGAATTAGATATGATTAAAACACTTTCTCATCGTATTTCTGATTTACAATTACAATTAGAAAAACTAAAAAAAGAATTGGAGGATTCCAAGAATAATCATGCTTAAAGTTTATAATACTCTAACAAAACAAAAAGAAGAATTCAAACCACTAAAAGAGGGACAAGTAAGCATTTATGTTTGCGGTGTTACACCATACAATCACCCTCATATTGGTAATGCTCGCCCATTCGTTACTTGGGACGTAATCAAACGCTATTTCACTCATCTTGGCTATAAAGTAAAACATATCCAAAACTTTACTGATGTAGATGATAAAATCATCCGCACTGCTAACCAAGAAGGTGTAAATTGGAGCGATATCTCCACAAGATATATCAATTCTTATTTTGAAGTAATGGATAAACTTCATGTAAAACATGCTGATACTTATCCTAAAGTATCTCAAACTATTCCAGAAATCATTGACATGATATCTGTACTCATTGATAAAGGCTATGCTTATGAATTAAATGGCGATGTTTATTTCAGCGTAGAAAAATTCAAAGGTTATGGTAAATTAAGTGGCCGTAAACTTGAAGATATGATGGCTGGTGCTCGCATTGAAGTCAATGAAAGCAAACACAATCCTATGGATTTTGCTCTTTGGAAAGCAGCAAAACCAGGTGAACCATTCTGGGAAAGCCCATGGGGCAATGGTCGTCCTGGCTGGCATATTGAATGTTCTACTATGTCTTTAAAATATCTTGGTAAAACATTTGATTTCCATGGTGGCGGTAGCGATTTAATCTTCCCTCATCATGAAAATGAAATTGCTCAATCTCAAGCTTATTGTGGTGATGACCATAGTTTTGCTCGCTATTGGCTTCATAATGGATTTATCACAATCAATCAAGAAAAAATGAGTAAATCTCTCGGCAATTTCTTCACTGTTAAAGAAATCCTTGATAAATACCCAGCAGAAGTACTTCGCTTCTTCATCGTATCTACTCATTATCGTAGCCCACTTGATTTCAGTGATGCTCGTCTTGATGAAGCTACAACTAGCTTAAACCGTTTGAAAAATGCTCTTGATAATCTCAAAGAATTAGCTAAAAACACAACTGATGCTACATCTGGTGAAGAACTTATCGCCAAAGCAAAACAGTGCAAACAAAATTTCTTTGAAGCTATGGACGATGATTTCAACACAGCTCTTGCTATCGCAAATATGTTTGACCTTTCTAAAGAAATCAATATCTACTACAATGAAGTAACTTCCGGTAAAGTAGCTTGCAGTAAAGTAGCTGTTGATACTGCTCTTGATGTATTCAGTGAAATGGCTGATATCATTGGTATTTTAGAAGAAGATGATAACTCCGCTGACGATGGACTTGTGGATAATCTCATGAATTTAATCATTGATATTCGTCAAAATGCTCGTAAAAATAAAGATTGGGCAACTGCTGATAAAATCCGTGACGAACTTAAAAATATCGGTATTACTTTAGAAGATTCTCCTACTGGTGTTCGCTGGAAAAAATAATGAAATTCAAACAATATCAATATTTAAAACAACATCTTTTTGAATTTACAGCACCTGATGAATTAAAAAATCGTTATGAAGATATACCTACGCGCAATCTATCTCCGCTTGTTTTAGCCTATGTAGGTGATGCTTATTATCATCTTTATATACGCACAAGATTGCTTAATTTTGAACAATCTCGCTACATCTTTTGAATGATTTCAGTATGAAATTAGTTTCAGCTACGCTTCAAGCACAAGCTTATAAAGCTATCAAAGACGATTTAACGGAAGATGAAGCATATGTCTTCAAGCGTGGAAAAAATGCTAAATCGCACGCTCCACGTGTGGCTTCAGTCCATGATTATCATATAAGCACAGGATTTGAAGCAGTTTTAGGTTATCTATATCTCAATAAAGATTTCACTCGCTTAGATGAACTTTGTGAAAAATCTTTTATTGCTGTAGCTCAAAATTTATCCCAACAGGAATAATAAATAAAATAAAGGTATCTTTCTTAATTGAAAGTACCTTTATTTTTTATAAATAGATATCATATCTTTATCATTGAAAAATTTTATTTTTTTAGTATAATATAGTTTATATGTGCCCATAGTCTAATGGATAGAACGTTGACCTCCGGAGTCAAAAATACAGGTTCGATTCCTGTTGGGCACACCAATTTTAAGTATCAGCACAGAAAAATCTGTGCTTTTTATTTTAATCTCATTAAATTAAGGAAGTGTTTCTGTTGGATATAAAATGCCCAGTCTGTCGTAGAAAACTTGGTCATGTAGCAAGACCAGAAGCCAAAGGTCGCTTTTTTTGCACTGCTTGTGATTTATGGGTTGCCTTCACTAAAAAGATGCCAAAATTTCCTATCGCTTGCAACGACCTGGAAGATAAATTCCTCAAAATTAATCTTGAAAAGCACTTCAATTATTAGTATAATGAAGTTTGGCTATGAGGCATATACATATATTTATCTAACTCATAGTTTATTGTATCCGCCTTTTGGCGGTGTTTTATTTTATATTGGAGATGATTTTATGATTAGTACCTCTATCCATCGTGTTAATTTTTATGATACTGATGCTATGGCTGTCGTACATCATTCTAACTACATACGTTGGTTTGAAATTGGCCGTGTTAATTTCTTACGTGAAATCGGTATCACACTTGGCGAAATGATGGAAGATGGCTATGTTTTTCCTATCACCGAAGTGAAATGTAAATATATAGCTTCAGGTAAATTTGATGATGTTTTACGCATAGAAACTACACCTGTAGCTTTAACCAAAGTAAAAATGGAATTCAGCTATAAAATCTATCGCGATTGTGATAATACTTTATTAGTTGAAGGTTTCACTCAAAATGTATTCACAAGCAAAGCTACTGGTCATATAACTCGTTTGCCTGAAAAATACTATACAAAAATGCAAAATGCTTTAAAATAATAACAATAAGGAGCAACAGTAATGGATAGCAATTCACCTATAGGTGTTTTTGATTCTGGTCTTGGAGGTCTCACAGTATTAAAAGAACTAAGACGCCTTTTACCTCATGAAAATTTTATATTTGTCGGAGATTCAGCTCGTGCCCCATATGGTTCACGCACTCCTGAAGAAATTATTTCTTTTCTACAACAATTTATGGATTATTTCCAATCTCGTGGCGTAAAAATGGCGGTTTGTGCTTGCAATACTATGACATCTTATGGTTATCCAGTAATTAAAGACAAAACTTCTTTTGCTTTAGTTCCTATGAACCCAGCTATCATTCCTGCTGTTAAAGCTTCTGCAAATAAACATGTTGGTGTTATTGCTACAGAAGCTACCATCAAAAAAGGCATGCATAAACAAGCAGCTTCTAACCTTGATCCACAGATAAAGGTTTTTGGTGTAGGTTGCCCAAAATTTGTACCATTGATTGAAACAGGTCATATTCATGATGATGCTATTGATGAAGCTGTACAAGAATATGCAGACAAGTTTAAAACTAGCGATATTCACTCTTTAATTTTAGGTTGTACACATTATCCTATCATCAGTGAAGTTTTAACAAAACATTTTGGCAAAGATGTTGCTTTAATCAATCCAGCCTTAGAAACAGCTAAAGATGCTGCTACTATACTTACAAAAAATAATTTACTCAATACACAAGAACAATCTGGTTCTCTTGAATTACGCTTTTCTGCCAAACAGAATAATTCTGAAAAAATGGCTGAAATTATTTTAGGTAGTGATATTCCACCTATTACAGATGTAGATTTAACTACATTTGCAAAATAACACAATTGGGGGCATTGATGTGGATTTTATTATCACAATTATTCTATGGATTTTAATTATTTTATTCTTACTCAATGAAGTAATCATTCGTGTTGTTGGTGATGCTATTGTCAACATGAAAGCTAGCGAACATACACCATTTACTGTTGATGAAATCACTCAAGACAGTATTTCACTTAGCACTACTATCAATGTTGCCAATGAAGGTAAACAATGTGCTACAATTATGGACTGTTACGTTCGTCAACTTTTACCATATGAACAATTCGATGGTGTAAAAGTTGAAGCAAAAGCTGAATTAAAAGGCGTTCCTCGTGAAGATGATTATTTTGAAGCTGTATTAATTCAGAAAAAAGAAAGCATTGACATTGTTATTCGCGTTAAATTAATTGACCGTAAAAACAATAATATCAAACAAACACTTACTCATATGGTTGATTTACCACTTGATATCGTTTATCAGCATGCTGCACGTTACCCATGGAAAATCTCCAAAGAAACAATCGTGCTTACATCTGAAGAAATCGCTAAATTAGCAGATATCAAGCTTGCAGATTAATTTATAAGAACTTGTTAATATTTTAAATTTATAACTGTAAAAAAGGAAGGTAAATCATGTCTGAAGTTAAAATTATACCCATTCCGACTCGTATTCTAACAAAAAAAGATGATATTGTAGATACTATCGAAAAATATACAAAAGATAAAATTGGTCCTGATGATGTCATCACTGTAGCTGAAAGCGTTGTCGCTATTACTCAAGGATTATACATTCGTCCTGAAGACCTCAAAATCTCTCATATGGCTCAATTTTGTTGCCGTTTTATTCCAGATTATGGTAGTCTTGCAACTCCTCATGGCATGGAATCATTAATGATTAAAGAAGGTCATTTCCGTGTAGCTGCTGGCTTATTCATCGGCTTCTTAGCAAAATTAGTAGGTAAATCTGGTGTATTCTATCGAATCGCTGGCCGTCAAACAGCTCTTATTGATGATGTGACTGGTACAATGCCACCATTGATAAATCTATCGTTTATGGCCCTGAAAATACAAAAGAAGTAGTTAATAATTTAAAATCTCGCCTTAACTGCTTTGGTGCTGTAATCGCCGATGTTAACGACTTAAAACGTTCTCGTATCGTAGATGTAACAGATGGCTGTAATGGTCAAATGGTTGCTAAATTACTTATCGATAATCCATTTGGTAACGCATCTCAAAAAACACCAATTGCTATAATTAAAAACTTTAAACAATATCAAGAACAAAATTCTTAATTCAATTTATATATAGGCAAAATAAAAAGATGTTTTCAAAGGAAAACATCTTTTTTATTTATTGTCTATCAAAGTTTTTATAGTAATCTCTGAAAATTTTTCTTCAATTATATTTTGAAAATTAGTATAAAATTTTCTTATCGAACAATTATCAACAGCATCTCTACTGCAATAATTATCTTCTTCTAAACAACGATTTACATACATCGTTGGTTCCATTACTTTAACTATTTCTAATAAAGATATCTCTTCTGGCTTTTTAGCCAATAAAAAACCACCATATACACCCGAACGACGTTCTATCAACTCAGCAGCTACTAAACTGCGTGTTATTTTCAATACATATTTTTGAGGAATTTTCATCGTCATAGAGATATCTTTTGAAGATACTACTTCGCCATCTCTATTAGCTAATGCTAAAATAATTCTAATAGCATAGTCTGTTGTAATATTCAACTGCATCGCTTTCTATTTCTCCTTATATAACTCTATATAACTACTTCAAGTTAGTTTATCATTGACATACTCCCCATGCCTAAAGGCAGGGGATTCTTGGATACAAACGATACTTGCCTACTAAAATAGCAGGTCTTACTATATCTCTCCAAAGAAGGTTGATGCCCCAACCTTCCATATATTTATA
>ENA-OQHP01000261-OQHP01000261.1-human-gut-metagenome-genome-assembly--contig:-NODE-261-length-17494-cov-3.383659_pt1 | contig 17494 bp, 28 predicted proteins | sample MGYA00242563_ERZ504717 | MGnify/ENA primary metagenome ERZ504717 (study PRJEB26092, sample SAMD00036212) | human gut metagenome | host: Homo sapiens | study: EMG produced TPA metagenomics assembly of... | reverse complement strand
CTGAGTTTTTCAGACAAGTGAAGACATTGGATATTCCCATGAAGGAGATAGAAAAAAATGTATAAGGAATATCTGACTCAACAATGACACAACACCAAGCACATCTACGACAACACATACACAACATCGGTTAGATAAAGAATCCCGGCAGAGCGATGACTCGCCGGGATTTCTTATATCCGGTTACTTGTCTGCTATAAAAATTGTAGTCCAGTATAACCATTCGGTTGCAGCTCGGAGGATATCGGGATTGATAGATTGGGTGTTATCTTTGGGATGATGGTAATAACCGCCTCCCAAGGCCCATAAGTCTATACATGGATAGCCGGCTTTCATAAAGACTGCACCGTCTGTGCGAGGGCGGGTCAGGAAATGAGTCTCACTAGTGAACAGACGTCGATGTACATACCTATCATTGGCTTTCTCTGATAGCTCAGCCAGTTCGGGGTATTTATAGTGATAATTCGCTCCTAGCATCTCACCTACATCCACTTGTTCCAGATTCAGGATTGCTACCACTTTGTTTTGGGGCACAAGGGGATGGTTGGTGTAGTAGGTACTTCCGGTGAGTCCGGCCTCCTCGCCGTCCACACTCATAAAGATGATGCTGCGTTTCGGCTTTATTTTTGATTTTGCCAGTGCTTCAGCTACTCCCAGCATGGCAGCGGAGGAAGAATTGTTGTCATTCGCTCCTTCAATCAGGAAAGGAATCATTCCTAAGTGGTCCAGATGGGCGGAAATGATTACATATTCATTGCATAGTATAGGATCACTGCCTTTGATCATGCCCAAAATATTTTTTCCAGTAGCATTGGGATTATAGGTAGCATTCATTTTGATGTGGGCTCTCTTTCCGGTATGGAAAGAGGCAGGCTTCTGAGTCTTATAAATCTGCCGGATGGTTTCTTTATAGGTCTTGCCTGTTCCCCTGAAAATATCATTGACCACAGTGTCTGTAACATGACAATAGACAAATCCCGGATTATAGGGGCATTCGGACCGGGAACCCATTTGTATAACAAGCCTGCCGCACCATGGGCTGCAGCGTTGTTCAGCTTGGTCTGGTGCAAAGTATGTTTGTACCACATGGCCAGTGAATCGGGGTTACGGCTTATATTGGGTGTTTCTCCCTCTACCAGTACAATCTTGCCTTTTACATCTATGTCTTTGTAATCATCATATCCTAATTCGGGTGCTGTAACGCCAAATCCGGCATATACCACATCGGCTGTCACTTCTCCGTTACTGGTCATTCCTCCGGCAAACCAACCATCTGCCAAGGGTATGTCTTGGAGATCCATACAGTTTTTTTCTTGTCTTGGGTGACAGGAAATAGGATATCCATAGTGCTTCCCGGTTGTATCTCTACACAAGGGTGGGGGAATAGCTGTATGTAGGAACCATTCTCACCACGAGGTATTAGTTTCCACTCTTTAAAATATCCTTTTACGATATCTACAGCTTTAGCCATTCCGGGCGAACCTGCGAGTCGTCCCTCCAAGGCCGGGTCTGAAAGTTGCTTTACATAACCGAAAATCTTTTCGGTAGTGATGTTACGATGCATGGCATCAAGGTACATTTCTTCATCAGTCATGGTAGCCGTTCTTCTTTGGGCGGATGAAGACAGGGAGCCCAATGCAAGAATTGCAGATAACAAGAGGAGTCCTTTTTTCATGTTAATATGTTGATTTAAGATTCGGTTCTAAAGATAAAAAGAAAAGATCAGATTCCTGTTTATCTCCTTGTAAAAATCTTAAGTTCGTATTTCTTGATATAAATCAAACCGTTACATCGTGAAAAGTCCGTACCTTTGCACCCCGAAAATCAAGGGTAACAAGTGGACGTAATTCAAGAACCGAGAAGTGTACGAAAGAACCTTGCCAGACTGGCGGTTCCTATTTTCATTGAAACATTGCTGATTATGATGCTGGGCGCGGTAGATACCGTGATGCTGAGTCAGTATTCAGACAATAGTGTGGCTGCCGTCGGGGTGGTCAACCAGCTCATCATGTTTGCTTTCCTGATATTCGAGGTGATTAATATAGGAACTTCCGTACTCTGTTCGCAATATTTGGGAGCAAGAATGCACAAGAATATGGTGCAGGTGGTGGGAGTATCATTGATACTCAATTTGGCGTTCGGTCTGTTTGTCAGTGCCATTTTGCACTATGGAGCCACTTCTCTGCTATCTATGATGGGACTTCGTCCCGAACTGATGGAATATGGAGTGAGTTACATGAAGATAGTAGGGGCATTCGCTTTTTTCAAGCCATATCTCTGACTATTTCTGCCTCTTTGCGTAGTGCTAACAAAGCGGTTTATCCCATGATGGTAACGGTAGTTGTGAATATTCTGAATATCATCGGTAACTATTCGCTGATTTTCGGTAAGTTCGGCATGCCGGCTTTGGGAGTGGAAGGTGCGGCTATCTCTACAGCATTTGCCCGAGGGGTATCTATGGTGATACTTTTTGTAATTCTTTTCCGCAAGCATATTCCCAGATTTCCGTTATCCTATTTTTGCCCCTTCCCGTTTGTCGAGCTGAAAAACCTGTTGAAAATCGGAGTCCCCTCGGCCGGAGAAAATATGTCCTACAGTTTCTCTCAGGTAGTATTGACCTATTTTATTAATATGTTGGGGAATGAAGCGCTGGCTACCCGTACCTATGTGGTGAATATAGTGATGTTCGTTTATTTGTTTGCTATTGCCATGGCACAAGGCGGAGCATCTGTATCGGACATCTGGTAGGTGAAAGGAAAATTCATGCAGCCTATCTGTTAGGCAAATATGTGATGCGTATTTCTATTTTGGTTTCTTTGGTTTTATCCTGTATCTGGGCTTTGATGGGGCATACCTTGTTTAGCTGGTTGACAGATAATCCGGAAATTATCCGTCTGGGTACTATTATCCTGTTTATTGATGTGATTTTGGAAGTGGGACGGGCTATTAATATTTATGCGACGAATGCTTTACGTGCAACGGGTGATGTAAATTATCCGTTTTATGTAGGATTTGTTGTTCAGTGGAGTGTTGCCGTAGGTTGTGGTTTCTTGTTCGGCATTCATTGGGGATGGGGATTGGTAGGTATGTGGTGTGCGTTTGTGCTGGATGAAAATCTTCGTGGTATTATCTTTGTACAGCGTTGGAACAGTCTGAAATGGACTAAAAAGGGATTTGTGAAATAAATCTTCATTTTCGCAAACTTTATGCATCTTCAGGCCGTTAAACTCAAGAAAAAGAATTAATTTTGCAGTCTGATAATTATCAAAGAATATAATATGGAGCTCGATTTACTCACGGCAATATCACCTATTGACGGTCGATACAGAGGAAAAGCGGGAGCTTTGGCCTCTTATTTTTCTGAATTTGCACTCATCAAGTACCGTGTGCAGGTAGAAATTGAATACTTTATCACTCTGTGTGAACTACCGTTGCCACAGCTGAAAAGCTTTGATCATGCACGTTTTGATGCATTGCGCGCTATTTATAAGAATTTTTCAGAAGCTGATGCACAGCGTATTAAAGAGATAGAAAGTGTAACAAACCACGATGTAAAGGCTGTAGAATATTTCATCAAAGAAGAATTCGATAAGTTGGGCGGAATGGAGGAATACAAGGAATTCATTCATTTCGGATTGACATCACAGGACATAAACAATACTTCTGTACCTTTGTCTATAAAGGAGGCATTGGAACAAGTGTACTATCCGCAAATTGAAGAGCTGATTGCTCAGTTGACTACATACGCTGAAGAATGGGCAAATATCCCTATGTTGGCAAAAACACATGGGCAGCCTGCTTCTCCTACTCGCCTGGGTAAAGAAATCATGGTTTTCGTTTATCGTCTGAATCGTCAGCTGGCTGTATTGAAAGCTTGTCCTGTCACGGCTAAATTCGGTGGTGCGACGGGTAATTACAATGCACATCATGTAGCTTATCCCGAATATGACTGGAAAGCATTCGGAAATCAGTTCGTGGCAGAGAAGCTGGGGTTGGAACGTGAGGAATATACTACTCAGATTTCTAATTATGATAATCTGGGAGCCATCTTTGATGCCATGAAGCGCATCAATACCATTATGATTGACATGAACCGCGACTTTTGGCAGTACATCTCTATGGAGTACTTCAAACAGAAGATTAAAGCGGGCGAAGTCGGTTCCAGCGCTATGCCGCACAAAGTAAACCCCATCGACTTCGAAAATGCAGAGGGTAACCTGGGGATGGCAAATGCTATTCTGGAGCATCTTTCTTCTAAGTTGCCTGTTTCCCGCTTGCAACGTGACTTGACAGACTCTACTGTGTTGCGTAACGTCGGTGTACCTTTCGGTCACATTGTGATTGCTATCCAAAGTTCGTTGAAAGGTCTGCGTAAACTGTTGCTGAATGAGAAAGCAATCTATGCCGACTTGGATAATTGTTGGAGTGTGGTGGCGGAAGCTATCCAGACTATTTTGCGCCGCGAAGCCTATCCTCATCCGTATGAGGCATTGAAAGCTTTGACCCGTACAAACCAAGCTATCACAGAAGGGGCTATTAAAGAATTCATAGAAACACTAAATGTAAGCGAAGATATTAAAAAGGAACTGCGAGTGATTACACCGCATAATTATACAGGTATTTAAAAAATAGTTAGTTGGATTTTAATCAAAAAAGCCCGAGAGGGCGTTATACATTAATTAATAAACAAAAGGAAAACCATGAGTACAGAAAATGAAAGCAGACAAGAAGGTGCTGCAAACGAAGAAAACCAGAATGTAAGCCGTGATGGTGGTTATAAGTCTTATAACAGAGACAGTAATTACAACAGATACAACAACGACGGCGAACAGCGTCCTTACCGTCCTCGTACGAACAGCTATAATCGCGAAGGTGGCGACCGTCCTTACCGTTCTTCTTATAACAACGGTGACCGTCCTTCCTATAATCGCTATAATAATAATGGTGACCGTCCGCAACGTCCCCGCTTTAATCCTAACAGTGAGGATGGAGGAGAACAACGTTCATACCGTCCTCGTACAAATTATAATCGTGAAGGTGGTGAGCAGCGTCCATATACTCCGCGCCCTCGTTTCAATAATGGTGAGGAAGGTGGTGAACGTCAATACCGTCCCCGTACAAACTATAATCGCGAAGGTGGTGAGCAGCGTCCTTATACTCCGCGTCCCCGCACCGGAGGATATAATCGCGAAGGTGGTGAGCAGCGTCCATATACTCCGCGTCCCCGTTTTAACAGCGGTGAAGGTGGTGAACAGCGTTCTTACACTCCGCGTCCTCGTACCGGCGGTTATAATCAAGGCGGCGACCGTCCTTATCGTCCTCGTACCGGTGGTTATCAAGGTGGTGGATACAATCGTCCCTATCGCCCCCGTACGGCTGATTATAACCCGAATGCAAGTATAGTCTGAAGAAACAGATTGAATATAAAGATATATTGACCGATCCAAATGAGCCGATTCGTCTGAACAAGTTCTTGGCTAATGCAGGTATATGTTCCCGTCGTGAGGCTGATGAGTTTATTACAGCAGGTGTAGTCAGTGTAAATGGTGAAGTGGTAACCGAATTAGGTACTAAGATCAAGCGTACTGACGAAGTGAAGTTCCATGACGAACCGGTAAGTATTGAACGTAAAACTTATATTTTGTTGAATAAACCGAAGGATTGTGTGACTACTTCTGATGATCCTCAGGAACGTAAGACTGTAATGGATTTTGTGAAAGGTGCTTGTAAGGAGCGTATTTATCCAGTTGGGCGTTGGATCGTAATACTACCGGTGTATTACTGTTAACTAACGATGGTGATTTGGCTTCCAAGCTGACTCATCCTAAGTATTTGAAGAAGAAGATTTATCATGTATATTGTGATAAGAATGTAACCAAGGCAGATCTTGACCAGATTGCAGCAGGTGTGACATTGGATGATGGAGAGATCCATGCAGATGCCATCAGCTATGCATCGGAAACAGACAAATCACAAGTCGGTATTGAAATCCATTCCGGAAAGAACCGTATTGTGCGTCGTATTTTGAATCCTTGGGATATAAGGTAATCAAGCTGGACCGCGTTTATTTTGCTGGCCTGACTAAAAAAGGTTTGCGTCGCGGTGACTGGCGTTACCTGACGGAACAAGAAGTGAACATGCTCCGCATGGGCTCATTTGAATAATAAACAATAAAGAGACAAAACAATGGAAAAAATTAGTAGAACAAAGATTGTTGACTTGCTGAAGCGCCGTGATTTTGGTGCGATGGTCAATGTAAAAGGTTGGGTTCGTACCCGCCGCGGTAGCAAACAGGTAAATTTTATCGCCCTGAATGACGGTTCTACAATAAATAATGTGCAGATTGTTGTTGATTTGGCAAACTTTGACGAAGAAATGTTGAAGCAGATCACCACCGGTGCATGTATCAGTGTGAACGGTGAGTTGACCGAATCCATTGGCTCTGGTCAGGCTGCCGAAGTTCAAGCGCGTGGAATCGAAGTATTAGGTACTTGTGATAATACTTATCCGTTACAGAAGAAAGGTCATACGATGGAGTTTCTTCGTGAGATCGCTCATTTGCGTCCCCGTACCAATACATTTGGAGCTGTATTCCGCATCCGCCACAACATGGCTATCGCTATCCATAAGTTCTTCCATGAACGTGGTTTCTTCTATTTTCATACACCTATTATCACAGCATCCGATTGTGAAGGTGCGGGACAGATGTTCCAGGTTACTACCAAGAATCTTTATGATTTGAAGAAAGATGAAAACGGAGCGATTATTTATGATGATGATTTCTTTGGCAAACAAGCCAGTTTGACGGTTTCCGGACAGTTGGAAGGTGAATTGGCTGCTACTGCTTTGGGGGCTATTTATACATTTGGACCTACATTCCGTGCGGAGAACTCCAATACGCCGCGTCACTTGGCCGAGTTTTGGATGATTGAACCTGAGGTTGCGTTCAATGATATTACTGATAATATGGATTTGGCCGAAGACTTTATTAAATATTGTGTACAGTGGGCGCTTGACAACTGCTATGATGATGTGAAGTTCTTGAACGATATGTTCGATAAAGGATTGATAGAACGTTTGCAGGGCGTGCTGAAGGAAGAATTTGTCCGTCTGCCTTATACGGAAGGTATCAAGATACTGGAGGAAGCTGTAGTAAAAGGTCATAAATTTGAATTCCCGGTATATTGGGGAGTAGACTTAGCCTCTGAACATGAACGTTATTTGGTGGAAGAGCACTTTAAACGTCCTGTAATCCTGACAGACTATCCGAAAGAAATCAAAGCATTCTATATGAAGCAGAATGAGGATGGAAAGACGGTGCGTGCAATGGATGTATTATTCCCGAAGATTGGCGAAATAATAGGTGGGTCTGAACGTGAGGCTGATTATGACAAATTGATGACCCGCATTCAGGAACTGGGAATTCCGATGAAGGATATGTGGTGGTATCTGGATACCCGCAAGTTTGGTTCATGTCCTCATTCTGGTTTTGGACTTGGTTTTGAACGGTTGTTGCTGTTTGTTACCGGTATGACCAATATTCGTGATGTGATACCTTTCCCACGTACTCCGCGCAATGCTGAATTCTAATTGTAGGAAATAATAATTCAAAAATCCTGCCCTATAACATAGAGCAGGATTTTTTTTTGTGTTTAACTGTAAAAAAGTTATTTGAAAAGCAGAAAGTTTGAAAAATTTTTCTAATTTTGTTGTATCCACATAACGCAATTTGTTAACTAAATATATACAGCTATGAAACGGAAAAAATTATTCCTACTGATGATAGCATTCTTGCTAATCGGTACTTCGCGTGTAGTGGGACAGGAAAAATCAGATGCAGCCCCTGTCAACTTGAAAGGGATTTGGCAGATGTGCTTTTATGTATCAGGTACTCCTCAGGTGCCGGGTGAGTTGAAACCAAGTAATTCTTTTAAAATTTTGTCTGATGACGGCAAGTTTACCAATATGACCATGATTCCTAATCATGGAGCTATTATTATTGGTTCCGGTACCTATCGGCAGACTGCTCCTAATGCTTATACAGAGCATGTGGAGAAAAATCTGCATCTTCCACAATTGGTAGGTGTGGATAATATTTTGGAATTTGAGATGAAGGGGGGCGATGTCATGGTACTGAAGTTTTTTGTGAAAACGGATAAGGATGGAAATGAAATCAATTCTTGGTATTATGAAACTTGGAAACGGGTGAAAATGCCTCCTGTTTATCCCAAGGATTTGGTCAGATAAGTTTGAATCTTTGTTTATAAACAAAGGATAGTCATTGGGGAGGGGCTGCTTCTTTTCATTTTTTGAAAGCGTGGTCCCTATCTATATGGTGGGATATGTGTCTTGTTTATATGATTACTTGTTTGGATACTTAAATGAAAGGTGTCTATGTATTAATTGTTTCCAATAAAATGATGTAGTGAGTAACTGTTACCTGTTTGCAGGTTGCTTAAATATACGGTAAAATTCCTGTAATCTCTTCTTAATTTGCACAGAATTTCAAAAAATGTGCTATTCTTCATCACTTTTATGCCTTTTCGAGAACAAAAATTGGAAATAATCGTTAACTTTGTCGCCAATAACAGAAATAGAAAAGGAGATTAATGTCTAAACTTTATATAATAGCGGGGTGTAACGGAGCTGGTAAAACGACTGCTTCGTATACGGTATTACCCGAAATTTTAGAGTGCCGTGAATTTGTCAATGCCGATGAAATCGCCAAGGGACTTTCTCCTTTTAACCCCTCAAGTGTAGCAATCGAAGCGGGACGACTGATGCTGAAACGCATCGGAGAACTGTTGTCAGCCGGAGTCAGTTTTTCTGTTGAAACTACATTGTCCACCCGTTCTTATATCAATCTTATCCAGCAGGCACAAAATCAAGGATATAGTGTCAGCCTTATTTATTTTTGGCTGAATTCGCCTGAACTGGCTATAGAGCGAGTGAAACAGCGTGTTGCCAACGGAGGGCATGATGTACCTGCTCCCATTATCCGTCGTCGTTATCGTTCGGGGTTGGAAAACTTTTTCCGTATTTATATGCCTTGCGTGGATTATTGGATGCTTGCGGACAATAGCTGCACACCGCGTGTTATTGTGGCGGACGCCTTCCGTTTGGGAGATGAGGTCCATATCTATAATCAAGAACTTTTTACTAAAATCAGAAGTTATGTCAACTGAAGAAGAATATAAGGAATTAAGTGCGAAGTTGCGTTATGGTTTAGAATTAGCGGAACAGCGGTTGATAGAGGAAACTGCACGGCGCGAAGGGACACTGTGTTATGGTCGTCCCGATGGAAAAGTAGTTCGGATCTCAGCAACTGAACTTTTAAAGCTTCGTCAGTCCGGTGGAAACAATGCGGCATCTGTGGCTGTTTGTACTTGCTCTGAGATGGAGAGTGGCTGGAATCGTTGAAAATATATGAATAACTGTATATGTATAGGGAAGAATCAAAATTTCTTCCCTATGTTTTTACTCCGTTATTCAAAGCCTAGATGTGGTTGTATCAGCCTTTTGTATGCAAAAAGCAGGAGGAAAAAATATCTTAATTTGTTTGTCAGTTCAAAGAAAAGCCGTACCTTTGCAAGCCGATTATTATCAAAAGTTTATAAAGAATTAATTCTTAGCGTGTTAATAGTTCTTTGTCCGGGAACGGTTAGAAACGCTGGGAAGAATTGTTTTTAGTAGTTAACATTTAAAAAAGAATTTAAGAGTGGATACTTTAAGTTACAAGACCATTTCTGCAAACAAAGAAACAGCTCATAAAGAATGGGTTGTTGTCGATGCAACCGATCAGGTCGTAGGCCGTCTCGGTTCGAAAGTTGCGAAACTGTTGAGAGGAAAGTACAAACCAGACTTTACCCCTCATGCTGACTGCGGTGATAATGTTATTATCATTAATGCAGACAAAGTGAAATTTACCGGAAACAAGTGGAACGACAAGGTTTACTTGCGCTATACAGGTTATCCCGGTGGTCAGAGAGAAATGACTCCTGCCCAGTTGATGAAGAAACCTAACGGTGAAGAAAAACTGTTGAAGAGAGTAGTAAGGGTATGCTTCCTAAAAATCGTCTGGGAGCACAGTTGCTGGGCAATTTGTATGTTTACGCTGGTAGTGAACATAAACATGAAGCTCAGACTCCGAAATCAATTGATATAAACTCACTTAAATAATAAAGAATGGAAGTAGTAAATGCATTAGGCAGACGTAAACGCGCCGTAGCACGCGTGTTCGTAAGCGAAGGTACAGGAAAGATTACTATTAACAAGAGAGACCTTGCACAGTACTTTCCATCAACTATTCTTCAGTATGTAGTAAAACAGCCTTTGAACAAGCTGGAGGCTGCTGAAAAATATGATATCAAAGTAAATCTTTACGGTGGTGGTTTTACAGGTCAGTCACAGGCTTTGCGTCTGGCTATCGCCCGTGCGCTGGTTAAAATCAACCCTGAAGATAAAACAGCTCTTCGTTCAGAAGGCTTCATGACACGTGATTCTCGTTCTGTAGAACGTAAGAAACCGGGTCAGCCCAAAGCACGTCGTAGATTCCAGTTCAGTAAACGTTAATATCCGGTTTTACTTGGAACTGGTTAAGAAGCGTTTAGTATCTAAACCAGCGGGACTCTACTTGGTAGCGGACTACCCGATGGTTGGTTGAGATAAACAAAAAAGAAAGTAAACGATTTAAAGAATAACAAAATGTCTAGAACTAATTTCGATACATTATTGGAAGCCGGTTGCCACTTCGGACACCTTAAGAGAAAGTGGAATCCCTCAATGGCTCCTTATATTTTCATGGAACGCAATGGTATCCATATCATTGACCTCCATAAAACAGTTGCTAAAGTAGATGAAGCTGCTGATGCACTGAAACAAATCGCAAAATCAGGTAAGAAAGTCCTGTTTGTTGCTACTAAGAAACAAGCTAAACAAGTAGTAGCTGAGAAAGCTGCTTCTGTAAATATGCCTTATGTAATCGAGCGTTGGCCGGGTGGTATGTTGACTAACTTCCCGACTATCCGTAAGGCTGTGAAGAAAATGGCTACTATCGATAAGTTGACCAACGATGGTACTTATTCAAACCTTTCTAAGAGAGAAGTTCTGCAAATCTCTCGTCAGCGTGCTAAATTGGAGAAGAACTTAGGCTCTATCGCTGATTTGACTCGTTTGCCGTCAGCACTGTTCGTTATCGATGTGTTGAAAGAAAACATTGCAGTTCGTGAAGCTAACCGTCTGGGTATCCCTGTATTTGCTATCGTTGATACAAATTCAGATCCTTCAAACGTAGACTTCGTGATTCCTGCAAACGATGACGCTACTAAGTCTGTAGAAGTGATCTTGGATGCTTGTTGTGGCGCTATCGCTGAAGGCTTGGAAGAAAGAAAAGCTGAAAAGTAGATATGGAAGCTGCCGGTGAAAATGCTCCTAAGGGTGCTGGTAAGAAGAAAAATACCAAGGCTCGTATGGATAAAGCCGAAGAAGAAGCTATCAATGCTGCTAAGGCTGCCGCTTTCTTGAAAGAAGACGAAGAAGCTTAATAGTATAAATTGAGAGTTGAGAATTGAAAATTGGGGAAGGGGCAGATTATGCTGTTGATTCTCAATTCTCAATTTTCAATTCTCAATTCTGTTTTAAAGATATTACTAACAATTAAAAAATAAAGGAATATTATGGCTGTAACTATGGCTGAAATAACCAAGCTTCGTAAGATTAGTGGAGCTGGTATGATGGATTGCAAGAACGCCTTGACTGAAGCAAACGGCGATATCGATAAAGCAATGGAAATTATCCGTAAAAAAGGACAGGCTGTTGCTGCAAAACGTTCTGACCGTGAAGCATCTGAAGGTTGTGTGCTGGCAAAAAGGATGGCGAATTTGCTGCTATCATCGCTTTGAAATGCGAAACCGACTTCGTTGCTAAAAATGCTGATTTCGTAGCGTTGACTCAAGCTATTCTGGATGCTGCTGTTGCCAACAGATGCAAGACTTTGGAAGAAGTAAAGGCTTTGCCTATGGGTAACGGTACTGTACAGGATGCAGTAACAGACCGTAGCGGTATCACTGGTGAAAAAATGGAATTGGATGGCTACAATGTGGTTGAAGGTGCTTATACTTCTATTTATAACCACCAGGGAAATAACCAGCTTTGTACTATTGTTGCCATGAATAAGGAGCTGAAGCTGCCGCTCACGGAGTTGCTATGCAGATTGCCGCTATGAATCCTATTGCAATTGATGAAGCCGGTGTTCCTGAATCTGTAAAAGAAGCTGAAATACAGGTAGCTATTGATAAAACTAAGAAAGAACAAGTAGACAAGGCTGTTGAAGTTGCTTTGAAGAAGGCTGGTATCAACCCTGCACATGTAGACAGCGAAGAGCACATGGAAAGTAACAAGGCTAAGGCTGGATACTGACGAAGATATTGCCAAAGCTAAGGAAATCATTGCTACTGTTTCTGCTGAAAAAGCTGCCAACTTGCCGCAACAGATGATTGAAAACATTGCTAAAGGTCGTCTGGGTAAGTTCTTGAAGGAAGTTTGCTTGCTGAACCAGGAGGATATCATGGATGGTAAGAAGACTGTAAGAGAAGTGTTGAAGGAAGCTGATCCTGAATTGCAGATCGTTGCTTTCAAACGTTTCACTTTACGTGCTGAATAAGATTTCCGCAATTATAGAATGGGGGACTGTGTGACAACAGTCCCTTTCTTTTTTCCGGTTATTTGGTCTGGGTATATCCTTCAGCTTTCAATAACTCGATGACCCGTTGCTTGAACTCTCCTTGGATAAGGATCTCCCCGTCTTTTACTGAACCGCCTACTCCACATTTGCTTTTCAATAATTTACCCAACTCTTTCAGGTCATTTTCTGTTCCGATGAACCCGTTGATTAATGTCACGGTTTTGCCACCCCGTCCTTTTTTTCTATATTGACACGGAGTTTCTGTTGTTTTTTATCTAATGTCTCAACCGCTTCCTCTTCAACACTTTCATACTTGAAATCAGGATTTGTGGAATAAACCACATTCAGACGTTCTTTCCAATCGTTATTTTTCATGTGAATTTTGCTTAAATGAATACTCAAAGATAAGACTTTTTTTATACTCTATCCGTCAATGTAACAAATAAAAGTGTACTTTTGCAAATTACCTAATGATAATACCTAAAGAAAAAGATGGATATACGTATGCATAAATTCTCGGATAAAGTGCCTGAGCCGACTTTGCGCAGGCTTCCGTGGTATCTTTCGAATGTGAAACTGATGAAAGAACAGGGAGAAACGTACGTGTCTTCTACCCAAATATCCAAGCAAATCAATGTAGATGCTTCCCAAATAGCGAAAGATCTTTCTTATGTAAATATATCCGGCCGTACACGTGTGGGGTATGAGATTGATGCGTTGATAGAGGTGCTGGAGCGTTTCTTGGGATTTACCAAAATGCATAAAGCTTTTTTGTTTGGTGTCGGTAGTTTGGGAGGTGCTTTATTGCGCGACTCGGGGCTGCATCATTTTGGATTAGAGATAGTAGGTGCGTTTGATATTAATCCCGGATTGGTCGGGAAGGAAATAAATGGAATTCCTATTTATCATTCGGATGAATTTGAGATAAAAATGAAATCCTGTGATGTGAATATCGGGGTATTGACTGTGCCTATTAATATAGCACAGGAGATAACAGATAAAATGATAGCGGGTGGCATTAAGGCTGTTTGGAACTTTACACCGTTCCGTATTCGTGTACCGGAAAATATTGTGGTGCAGAATACATCACTTTATGCTCATCTGGCTGTAATGTTTAACAGATTAAATGTAATTCAAGAATAATAATATGAAGATTATAGCCGTAGGAATGAACTACGTTGCACATTGCCACGAGTTACATGCTGATGAAAAATTACCGGAAGAACCGGTTATTTTTATGAAACCGGATTCGGCTCTGCTGAAAGACAGCAAGCCGTTTTTTATTCCTGATTTTTCTCAGCAGGTGGATTATGAGACAGAATTGGTAGTACGTATTAATCGTTTGGGAAAGAATATTGCTCCGCGTTTTGCCAGTCGGTATTATGATGCGGTGACGGTAGGAATAGATTTACGGCACGTGACCTTCAGCGGCGGTTCCGGGAGGAAGGCAAGCCTTGGGAGCTGTGTAAAGGGTTTGATAGCTCGGCTGCTATAGGTGATTTTGTGCCGGTAGACAGATTTAAGGATATACAGAATTTAAACTTTCATTTGGATATAGATGGAAAAACAGTGCAGAGAGGCAACACTGCGGATATGTTGTTTAAGGTGGATGAGATAATTGCATACGTTAGTCGGTTTTTTACATTAAAGATTGGAGATTTGCTCTATACGGGGACTCCTGTGGGAGTAGGGCCAGTCGGCATAGGACAGCATTTGCAGGGGTATTTGGAAGGTGAGAAATTATTAGATTTTTATGTAAGATGAAAATAAGAGTAGGATTTGGATTTGATGTGCACCAACTGGTAACCGGTCGTGAACTATGGCTTGGAGGAATAAAATTTGAACATGAATTGGGGCTATTGGGACACTCGGATGCCGATGTGTTGATTCATGCCATTTGTGACGCTTTGCTGGGAGCTGCAATATGCGTGATATAGGTTATCATTTTCCTGATACTGCGGGTGAATTCAAGAATATTGATAGCAAGATTTTATTGGCTGAAACGGTGGACCTGATTGCTGCAAAAGGATATAAAGTAGGTAATGTGGACGCAACGATTTGTGCTGAACGTCCTAAATTGAAAGCGCGGATTCCGGAAATGCAGTTGGTACTTGCTCATTTGATGGGGATTGATGTGGATGATGTTTCCGTAAAGGCTACCACTACAGAGAAACTGGGATTCACGGGCAGGGAGGAGGGCATTTCCGCTTATGCCACTGTATTGATAGAGAAAGCGGAATGATTTGTTGCGCTTTATTGGGAAATATCTTCTGGCAAGATCTTGCCGGAAGATTATAGGATAAGGCCGAATGCTAGTAATACGCCGAATAGCAGCATATTGCGGGAGGTTTCTCCCAATATGCTGTTTAATTCTTTTCCCCTGTTGATTTTTACCATTCTTTGCCATGCCATGAAGTGAGGTAACAGATAAATTTGGGGTAATAATGCAGCCAAATGTGCCCGGTAGGAATAAACAATAAACAAAGCCATGCGGCAGCCAATCCCAAAAATAAGTATAATTGTTGCCCTGCATTGGCTCCCCAGCGTACTACGATTGTTTTCTTTCCGCTTTTTGCATCCTGATCGCGGTCACGGTAATTATTCACCATCAACAAGGTATCTATAATCAGTCCGCAAGCTAGAGAGGCGAGTGTCACATTCCAAGTCCAGTCACGGCACATCACATAGTAAGTGCAGCCTACCGGTACAAATCCGAAAAAGACAATGACAAGTATGTCTCCCCATCCGTGATAAGCTAGCGGATAAGGTCCTGCTGTATAAAGAAAAGCGAATAAAACACATAAAATTCCTACTGGAATCATTTCAATCCCTCCATAAGCTAATAGGCATAACCCTGCTAAACAAGCTGTTGCTGTGGTCAGGGCGATTCCCTTTCTCATGGCGTTCAGTGTGATCCATCCTTGCGCGCAGGCACGTTCAGGACCCAAACGGTCTTCACGGTCACTGCCTTTCAGATAATCAAAGTAATCATTAATGAAGTTGGCGTCTATCTGCATCAGAAAAGCGAAGGCAAAGCAAAGCAATGCTGGTGTCATTTGGAAGCCGCTGTCTGCATAGGCCAAGGCACATCCCAGTAAAACCGGAGTGGCGGCTCCTGCCAATGTTTTAGGGCGGGCGGCTAGAAGCCATGCTTTTATTGAGTTAACTTGAACAATTTCCATTTCTATTTATAATTAAGGTTGTGCAAAGATAAAACAATTAATTCTGTATCTTTGTCTCCAAATAGAAAGGATTATGAAGAAACAGTTTCTTTTTTTGCTTTTAGCGGTTATTCTTTTGTCTTCTTGCGCCACAGCTACTTTGTCCGAGTTTCCGGGGGTAGGGCGTGTGAAGCAATATGATTTTTATAGTTATGATATTCCACCCGCTTTTGACGGTTTTCGGATAGGGTTTGCTTCGGATTTTCATTATGAGAGTCGCTTTAAGAGGAGTGAATTGAACAGCGCGGTGCGGGCATTAAAGTCCATGCATGCCGATGTCTTGCTGTTGGGTGGAGATTATCGTGGCAAGAAAGGTGGAAATCTGGATACTTTGTTCACCGCCTTGAGCAGAGTTTATACGCCTTACGGAACATTCGCTGTGATGGGAAATCATGATTATGGCTATTGTTATTCCGAAGTGGTGGAGGCCATGCAAAAGAATCATGTGCGGTTGATGGAACATAAAAGCTATAAGCTGATGAAAGATGGTCAGTATATTATAGTGAGCGGTGTACGCAATCCGTTTGATTTAAAAAAGAATGGTGACTCTCCATCCCAGCATTTTCTGGCGGATGATTTTATTATATTGCTCACGCATACTCCCGATTATGCAGAAGATACCGATGTATCGAATGCCAATTTGGTGTTAGCGGGGCATACTCATGGTGGGCAGGTGAGCTTGTTTAAAAAATATTCTCCGGTAAAGCACTCTATTTATGGAACCGTTTTCTGACTGGTTGGAAAGAGAATAGCAAAGGTACTCCGATTATTATAACCAATGGATTGGGTACTTCGCGCGTTGACGTCCGTTTATTTACTCCCAGCGAAGTTGTTCTGGTAGTCTTGCATCGTGTTGAAAAGCAGAAAGAATAGACTGTTTGTCCGTTAATAATGTACAGGGTGTCCATAATCGGACACCCTTTTATGTTTACTTGTTGATACTTAGTGGATTAATTCCATGGCATGTACTTTGCACTTTATAAAGTGAAGCGACTCAAGAAAAAAAAACGGATCATGTTGCAACGTTTTGAGAGTCATTTGCGTCTTATAAATAAAGACACAAAATAAAACACGAATTATAAACATTAAAAATAAGACATTATGAAAACTACAATGCTCACTAAAGCCATGATGGCAGTTCTTTTTGCAATGACAAGTGTATTAACATTGAATGCGGCCAAGCCTGTGAAGATTACAAATGAAGAGGTGGAAAATGGTCGGGTGTCGGCTAAGGTCGTTTATGAACAGGAAGGTACTTTCCTGACTCCGGAGTATCGTTTTGAGTTCAGATACAACGATAAGGGACAAATCATAGAGAAGAAAAGTATGAAATGGAATGGCACGGATTGGATAAATTATTATTGTATGGAAGTTACGTACACAGACACAGAAGCGCATATTGATTATTCTTTGTGGAATAAAAATAAAAAAGCGTTTGTCCCTACGCAGAAATATGTATATACGTTAACGTGAGTTCGAAATAAAATCAAAAAATAGCAAGTTGTCCGTCATTGACAAACTTTACGTCAATGGCGGGCTTCTTTTCAAAAAAGCAGTATGCCGCGATAGCCGACAAGGAGTTGGCTATAAA
>ENA-OQHP01000260-OQHP01000260.1-human-gut-metagenome-genome-assembly--contig:-NODE-260-length-17581-cov-4.165349_pt1 | contig 17581 bp, 28 predicted proteins | sample MGYA00242563_ERZ504717 | MGnify/ENA primary metagenome ERZ504717 (study PRJEB26092, sample SAMD00036212) | human gut metagenome | host: Homo sapiens | study: EMG produced TPA metagenomics assembly of... | reverse complement strand
CGAATCACAACATCACGACAAGCTCCGGTTTCATACCATCCGTTACAGTCTCCGCAAAGCAAGATAGCAGTTCCTGAAGTATGATCAAACAAATTGTTTTCTACTACTGTTTTCTTTGGCGTACTGAACAAAGATCCTCTGGCACGATTATTACGGATCGTATTATCCGCAAAATACACTTCCGGAGTCCAGGTCAGGTTTTCAATACCAAAACTTTCACCTTCAGTCAACCAGTCACCAACAGGTTCGGAAAAACGTATTTCAAATTCCCGGGCTCCTTCCACTGATGGCTTGTCCAAAGGAGCAATCCGTTCAATCCGACTGGTATCACCAACGACTTCCATTGTCTTAGAACGAACAAACTGTACTTCATCACCAACATATCCCCAGTCAAATCCCCAGGACTGATCATGCATATAACGACCAACCAATGTATATCTGTCAATCTGCCTGATAACCTTCAGGTAAGTACCATGCACATTAATTGCATCATCCATCATTCCCTCATACAAGCCTCCTGTAGACGTTATCTTTCCCTTACACTGAGAAAATGAGTAGCATCAGCCTGAGTCGTGAAGTAACGCGGATCATTCTCTCCTTTCAGACATACGCCGAAACCATCAAGTGTAATATTCTCACACAATTGCGCCAGCAAGCCCATTCCCTGTGCATAATGTACTTTCACATTTTTCAATGTTGTATTCACGTTGTGTGACAAGAAAATACCAGGTGTCGGCCGGTCCCATGCACGCATGGCAACTACCGTTCCCGGTTGAAGACGTTTATCTTTCCATTGTGGAGCATACAATACATCCTTATCCACCTTTGTCACACCTTTAGTAGAGTAAAACAAATCACTGGTTATTATACACTACATGGCGAGTATCTTTCTCAAAAGCTATTCCTGAACTGGGACGCAATTTCCATCCTTCTCCATAAGTTTCAAAAATAGAATCTTTTGTTATCTGATACACAACCCACGGAGCAACCCGGAATGTCATCCCCTTGTCTCCTTCATTTTTCAGGATTTCAACCTGGGCAATGTGTGGATTAGCAAAATCAATACTGAAATCTTTCAGTGTACAATTTGAGGTATGCAGCAAAGACACCGGAAGCATCTGTCCGTGAAAGACAAACTCTGCCCCATTTCCTTCAATAGTCAGATTCTGAAAATTTTCCAAAGCTAATCCAACTTTTTTAGGATTCGTCTGATCATGATTTGAAATATAATATTCACGTTCTACAGCATCATTCGGATAAAATGATAGACACCAGGAGTAAAACGTAAAACCACCTCTTCCCCGGAAACTGCCTGCTTGCGAATCTTATCAAGTGCTTTTTCCACACGAGGAGACATATTCGTTTTCTTCCCGGGAACAACTCCTAAAGAAGTCATGTCAAACACTTGCTGTGCCCAAAGAAGGCATACATAAACTGCCCAACAGGCCATACATAAAATTTTAGTCTTCATGGTCATTCTTTCATTTTCCTTAATTCCGCAATACCATAGTTTAACATTATTTATAAGTGCCTGAGCAACAAAAAGTTGCCCAGGATTTTGCCATGTCAGAATTTTCACTTACCTTAGTGTTGCGAAAAGAAGACAAGCAAAACTCTAATATGACATGGCAAAGATACAAATAAAATCTGAGAAACTCACTCCTTTTGGAGGAATTTTTTCTATTATGGAGCAATTTGATGCTCTTTTAGCTCAAACCATAGATTCCACCTTGGGATTGAGATGCACTATGTTTGGTTATCAATATAGCGAAATTCTACGCTCTCTGATGTGCGTATATCTTTGTGGCGGCTCATGTATTGAGGATGTTACAACTCACTTGATGAAACATTTGTCTCTTCATCCAACTCTTCGCACTTGCAGCGCAGACACCATATTGCGTGCTATCGAAGAACTGACTTGTAAGAACATCACCTATAAATCTGCTTCTGGCAACTCCTATGATTTCAATACTGCAGACAAGATGAACTGCTTATTGATCAAAGCCCTGCTTGCTACTGGTCAATTGAAATCCGGTCAAGAGTATGATTTTGACTTTGACCATCAGTTCATTGAAACAGAGAAGCATGATGCAAAACCAACCTACAAGAAGTTCCTGGGCTATAGTCCAGGTGTGGCAGTCATTAACGACATGATTGTCGGTATTGAAAATAGAGACGGCAACACAAACGTGCGCTTCAACCAAAGAGAGACTTTGGAAAGAATCTTCAAGCGACTGGAGGCATCAGAAGTATATATATCCCGTGCCCGCATGGATTGCGGCTCATGCTCGGAGGAAATCGTAGATATGGTAGAGGCTCATTGCAGGCATTTTTATATTCGTGCCAACAGATGCTCTTCCTTCTACGATTCCATGTTTGCCTTGACTGGATGGAAAACTGTTGAAATCAACGGTATTGAATTTGAGCTGAATTCCATCCTTGTTGAGAAATGGAAAGGAAAACCGTATCGTCTTGTCATACAGAGACAAAGGCGAATAGATGGAGACCTTGACATTTGGGAAGGCGAATATACCTACAGATGTATACTGACTAACGATTACAAGTCGAGTGCAAGAGACATCGTGGAATTCTACAATCTTCGTGGTGGCAAGGAACGCATCTTCGATGACATGAACAATGGCTTTGGCTGGAATCGATTGCCAAAATCGTTCATGGCACAGAATACTGTATTCCTGCTTATGACAGCTCTCATCAGAAACTTCTACAAAGCTATTATGCAGAGATTGAAAACCCATGAATTTGGATTGCGTGCCACCAGCAGAATCAAGACCTTTGTTTTCAAGTTCATCTCTGTTCCTGCGAAATGGATTAAGACATCACGTAGGCATGTATTGAATATTTACTCAGACAACAATGCTTATGCCAACCTGTTCAAGACAGACTTTGGTTAAAGACCATGCTTTTCTGGTTAAACCAGCGTATTACCTCAAGTCGCTTTATGGGGTAAGGGGATTTTGTGTCTGCGACATTTCTGTTGTGCAAGAAATATGTACAATAAAATGAATTTTGTCGCTTTGCAAGCAAAATCCCACTAAACCCTATAGGTTGCGGATTTGAGGCTAAATACTTTCTTCATAATTTCGCTATACTTTTTATGGTTAATAACTATGTTTTGTATTGCTCTCACAACACTTACAACTTGAAGTGTTATTTGGAAACCGATAGGCAAAAATGGCTCAACGATGTCAATTAACGAGAAAATCCTACGATAATCTATCAAGTGATAGAGCAAAAGACGTGCCAAGTTAAATATGGCACGTCTTTTGCCAGTTTTGTCAGTCCTTTTATGGGATATACAACAGCGCAAACTCCGCCTTTCTCCGTTTGAGCAGCATGGCGTGGCGTTTTCCTTTGTAGTTGCAGAAGGCTATATACTCACGGTAGATGTTCCTGTCACCAGCTTCCAGCTTCTTGATTAAGGTGCTTTTGGGGATTGTTTTGCTGCCTAACAGCTTCGCCGGTCCCACATTGTAAGCTAACGTGCCAAGCAAAATCGAATCAACCCCGAATTTACGGAACATGGCGACAAATTTGCGCAGGTCTTTCCGCAAAAGTTCATCCGCATCCCGTTTTGTCATGGTTCGTGCCGAATACTTCTCGTTTGGCAAAAGTTTGTGACCCCAACCGACGTATGGGTAGTGTTTTTCTGAGTGCCAGCCTTCAAAGTAGCGGCAGCATAAAAAAGCACGTTCCATAAGCGGCAGTCGGTAGATTGCCGCCTGCCCGTCCGTTCCCTCTTGGCGGCTGATCTGCGCGGACACAGAACAGACCGTCAGAAGTGAACAGAGCATTGTCATGAATACACGCATCATTTCAACAAGGGGCTGAAGTTGCCGATGGGAACGATGGTAAGATCGTCGTCCTTTACATTCCTGTTGTTGAAGTCAAATTCCAGTTCGTAGGAGTTGCTAAAGTTATCCTCCACCACCACGATGAAATTATGCGCCTCATCACCCGCCGCCGTGTAGTACAGGCGGAATTTTTCGTTCTCCAGCAGGTAGCGGTCGTTAGGCAGGAAGGTGATGCCGTTATCCATTTTGAGCGAGCCTTCCCCCTCGAACTGGAAATAGCGGATGGTATAGAGCGTACCCGAAAGTCGCCCTCCTTTTTCAGTTCACAGCGGATTTCCACTGTCTGCCCCTTTACTACCTTGTTCGGCACGGGCATGACCTCCACCGTGAAGGGATAGGACTGCTGGATGTCCATGTCATCGTCACATGACACGAGGGTGAATGACATGGCGGCTATCAGGCATAACGCCACTGCCTTGAATATTGATGTTCTCTTGTTTCTGTTGTTCAGTATGTTCATTGTTCTTCGATTTTTAGATGGTTGTTTTTCTGTTTTTTCGTTGTCAGTTGCAGGTACTCGTTCAAGTCCTTGCAACCGTCATAGAGGGAGGAACGGTCGGTGACACGTTCCCCGTATCGCATGGTAAGTGCGGCAAGCGTCCGCCGTCCGGCTTCGTCACGGTCGAGGAAGCAGCCGATGCGCCCGTATCCGTCCAGCAATCCCGCCGCCTTCTCCACGTTGGCGACTGAGTTCAGCACAAGACAGTCAGCGTTACCGGTTACACCAAGCGTCACGGCAGAGAGAAAGTCCATGAAGCCCTCGAACACGAGGCACTCGTCAGCCGGGATGTCATTCGCCTTTACCAGTGATACAGACTTCGGAGGTATGCAACCCTTGAAATATCGCTTCTGACTTCATAGCCACCTGCCATGTTCGGAAAGCCAACGGCAAAATACCGTTTTCCACGCACACCGTAGTTCAAGCGGCAGCAGTGACGGGATGCGATGGCGTAAGGGATGCCCCGTTCCTCTAAATACTCCGTCAGCAGTGAGCGGAGCAGCGGAGCGACCTCCACATCCTCAAAAACGGATTCGGTCGGCTTCGAGAGATAGACGGGCTTTTCCCATCCGGCAACCGTCATATTGGCGGCTTCCGCTATGAACTTCGCTTGCTTCATGAAGTCATCGCTTTGCAGAAACTCCCCGGCAAGCGTGAAGATGTCGCCGCCCTTGCCCAAACCGAAGTCGTACCAGAGCTGTTTCGCCACGTTCACACGGAAAGAGGATGTGCGCTCGCCCCTGTACGGGGCAAGATACCACAGCTCGTTACCGCTCCTTCTGACAGGCTCATGCCCCAGCCGTGCGAGAAAATCCGCAAGCGGCATCCTTCTGACAGCATCTATTTCCGTCCTTTCCATGCCCGTGTCAGTTGATGATGAACTTGATACCGACCCCGAACTGCGTGTGGAACTTCCGTGTGTCGCCACCCCAAAGGCAACGCTCCCGCAGGTTGGCAAGCAGGGCGATACGGTCTGCCACGTAACACTCCACATCGAGCGTCAGCGCACCGCCGTAGATGAAGGCGTCCCGGTCGTGCAGCGTGGAGCCGTCATGCAGCACCTTCTTCCCCCAATTTACCGCCTCATATCCGGCGAGAGCCGAAGCCCCGGCATAGACGAAAACAATCTTTCGGGCGTCCGACAGTATCTTGAAGTAATAGCCGCCCTCCGCCGTGAACTGCGCCACGGGTATCTTGGTGTCCTTGTAGGGATTGTTCTTCAACAGGTATTCGCCACCGAACACCCACTTGTTCCCCTTCTTCGTGTAGGTGGAGAGAGCCGCCCCGAAGCTGTACCCGCCGTCCTTGCCGCCGAGATTGAAGCCGTCCGCCATGTTCGCCCTGACCTCGATGCCCTGCATCTTCGGCAGGCATCGCTGGGGCGTGCGCCTGCCCCGTGAACAGGGCAAGCGACGCGATGATTATTGCGATGTACTTTCTCATGGTCAGCGACTTATTTAACAGACAGCTCATTGATGGTATTGGCACGTACCAAGTCCTCGTTCTCAATCACGAAAGACTGGTGACGACCCCCGTTCTTCTCGTTGAGTTCCACCACGAGGCACTTGTCGTCGGGATGGTGAATTTCGCCATCGTGAATACCGTGCGCTCGCTCTTCTTGCCCGGCACGAGTGTGGCGTAATTCTGCGCACGGAGCGGCAGGATGATCTGTTCCTGTACGGCGGTACGCTTCGCCACCTTCTTGTCCACGATTTTCCATGTGATGTAGTCCACATCGAAAGGCACGTTGCTCTGGTTCTTTATCTCCGTGTGGAAATAGAGCAAACCGTTATGCGTGTAGATACCTTTCAGCAGATACTGGATGCCGAATCGCTTGCAGCGATGTGCTTCACCTCGCGCTTGTTCTGCTTGTGGATGGACTTCATGATAAGGCGTACCAGCATCGGGCTTTCGCTGCCCAGTTCCTTCAGATAGATTTCCTGCGCATTATTCGGGCGGTTCACCTTCTCGCGTCATGGATGAAGTCGCACATCTCCACATTGAGCAGCAACGGTTCGGAGGCATATTTCACGTTGAAGGTATAGAAACTCCCGTCCTCCGTTATCACGGACATATTGGTTTCGTTCGGGAAGTTCCTCACGGTAGCCTTCACGCGGATAACGTTCTCCGCCCCGTCGGCTTGCCCGCAATCAGGTCGGGCGAACCTAAATCGACGTAGCGAACCTCCGAGGGGAAAATGACGTGGACGGTCTTGTCGTAGGTTACTTCCAAGCCGTGCGGAGGAACCATGCGGTCAAAGGTCAGCTTCTTTGTCAGCCCGTGATACAGGTCACCGTCCGCCTCCTTCTGCGGATAGACCTCCTTTGTCAAGGTCGGTTGTTCACTTCCGTTGTCCGTTCCAACGGTTACGTTCTCCTGCGCGTTGGCAGTTACGATGCCCATAGCGAGGGCAAACATGATGATTACTTTTTTCATTCTTACTTTGGATTTTAGTGGTAAATAAAATTTGGTTGTTGTTTCTGTTAGTCGTTGATTGTTATTGTTTTCAATCTCTATCCTGATAAAGCATGACCTTGTATCCGGCTTTCAGATGCACCTTGACGGTACGCATCTTCTTGGCGATATACTGGCTTGTGCCTTGTATCAGCCCTTGCCCAAGTCGGAGGCGAGCTGCGCCCCGGCGTTGGTGGATATATTGATGCTGCTGCCCAGCGAGCCGCCCATGTTGGCGGCAACCTCCCTGACGGCATTCATCTCCATCGAGTTGGGAATGAAGATGCCGCGTTGTCCATCCGTGTCATACACCGCCAGTTCCACCGGTATGATCGTACCTGCGTACTCCAGCGAAGTAATTTCAATATCGAGCCGTTCGCCCTGAATCTTTGCCATGCCTACCACCACCGCATTACGGGGGATAATTTTGTCCGCCACCGCCATTGGCTCCAGCAGCCGGAGTTTGACAGCTTGCCCGTCCGTCACACTCTGCGCCCCATAGATGCACGCCGAAATGGTGTTTTTGTCCGATACGGTCGTGACCCCCACCGCCGTATTGAAACTGCGGTTGCGCTCCTGCGAGAAGGAGGCGACAAACTCAGCGTTGCTCATCGGCTGTGAGAGCGAGGACACCACCTGATGCGTTACCTGCCTGACAGGTGCAGCCGTGTTCTTTCCGGCTTTCTGCACGGGGTAAGCTCTGCCGCCTGTCCAACAGGTGGCTGTGTGCCGTTTTGTCCGCCCATGTACTTCGCCGCCAGCTCGTAGGACTTCTCCATGAGTGCCACTTGGTCATCCATAGCGGATGCCTTGCCTTTCTCGGTTTCCAGTTCCGATTCCAGCGAGGCGATACGCTCTAACAGTTCGTCCATTTCCGCGTTGTCGTTCTTCGGCTGCTCATAGAAGTTGCCGAGCGTGGTATTGAGGTCGCGGTAGGCAGCTGCGGAGGATTGGATGGTTTTCGGAGCGGATGATTTTGCTGTTGCATCTTCCGCATTTCCGGGATTAGCAAGGTCGAAGTCCCTGCCGCCGTCCGTTTCCGCCACCTCGCGGTCGAACATATCGCCCAGTTCCTGCATGGCGCGGCTGCGGTTCTCCTGCCGTTCCTCCATTGCTCCCTGTTCGTAGGCTTTCGCCTTGTCGCCGATGATCTGGCGGTTCGCCTTGTCAGCGTCGGGCATTTCGATGTTGTAACCACCCGTTCCCGGTTGCTGCTCCTTGTCGGAAGACGGGGCGAATATCAGCCACATAGCACCGATGAATACCAGCACTATAGCGGGCAGCACTATCATTTTCTGACGTTTCAGCCTTTGGGCTTCGGTCAGCGGCTTGCGCTCCTTCTTCGGTTTCCCGTTGTCGGGAGCCGCCTTGTTCTCGTTTTTAGGTTCATTCTTCGTCTGTTCCATATAAATAAGGTATTACATTATGATTGTTGTCCGGCTTTATGGACAGTTCCACCTGTCCGGCATGGTCTGTTACCATCCGGCTGCCGTCATTCCTGCCGATTTCATAGACGGCTTTGCCGAAGGTGTAGAGGGCAAGCACCGCAAAGGCGGCGAGCATCGCCAGCACGATGCGCCTGCGTGTCTTCGGGGGCAAACCGTCCAGATAGCCTTTGAGCCTTGCCACCAGCATTTTCTTTGTCGTGGAGCTTCCAGTACGCACGCCAAAATGATTTCCTGATTTTCTTCATGTCCGTTACCTTTTGATGGTTTGTAAATCCTTGTTCTCGATGATGGTGAATCCCTCGATGGTGAAACCGTTGGGATTGTCGTCCGAACGGGACGAGTTCAAGAGGCGGCACGTAGTCACGAGGCTGCGCTCGGTGACGTTGCTCTGCCGGATGATCTTCTGCGTGGCGTAGGTCACGGCACGGTAGGGATAGCCGTTGAAATCGCACACCACGCTGTCCACCTTCAACACCTGATTGATGTTCCCGGCGATGATGCGGTTGTAGTACCCCTTCTCGGCAAAGTCCGAATAGTAGTTGTACACGCTTTTGTCCGCTAATAGCAGGGCGCGTTTCACGTTATGCTCTATCGCGCTCTTTTCGGGTGAGAGCGTGAAGAACAGCTCGTGGAAACGGCGCACGTGTTCCCTCGCTTCTGCCGGACGGTTCTGCGACAAGTCTTGCGAGAGAGCCAGCATCAGCGACTTGCCGTTGTCCAGCACGTAAATCTTTTCCCGTTGCCGCTCCGCGAAGCGGTAGGAACTCCACACGCTCCATACCGTTATTACGGCACACAACGAGAGGAAGACGATACCGAACAGGCGTATCTGCCTGAACGATGATTCGATGTTTTTAAGTGACTTAAATTCCATTGTTGTTTATTCGTTTTTAATTGTCAGTTGATTATTTCAGCAGCTTCCCGACACGTCCGACCACGTTTCCTGCGGCTGCGCCCGCCACGCTGCCCGCCATACTTCCGGCTCGTCCTGCCGTCTGGTTCACGTTGCGACCGTAGCTTCCCATGCCTCCGGCTTGGATAATCCAGCCTGCTACCGTGGGGATGGTGAAGTAACCAATGATGCCGATTATCATGAAGACGATGTACACCCCGTCGCTCGAATCCAGCGAGAAGTTCGGGTCAGCCTGCATCCGTTCGATGTCGCTTTGCAGCATCAGCACTTGTATCTTCGCCAGTATGGTGCTGAACATATCCGACACGGGCAGCCACAGATAGACCTGTATGTAGCGGCATATCCACTGTGTAAGCGTGCTTTGGAAGCCGTCCCACACCGATATGGCGAAGCTATCGGACCGAGTATCGCCAGCACCACGAGGAAGAACGTGCGGATGGTGTCTATCACGAGGGCGGCGGCTTGGAACATCAGTTCCAGTATCTCGCGGAAGAAGTCGCGGATGCCCTTCTTCATGTTGTACATCCCGCGCTCGATGTACATCCCCGCCATCGTCACCATGTCGCCGGGCGACCAGCCCAGTTCTTCCAGTTGTTTGTCAAACTCCTCATTTGACACGAGGTAGGCGGTTTCGGGATTGCGCATCATCGCTTCGTACTCCAGTTTGTCCTTCTGCTCACGGTATCGGTTCATGTCCAGCGTTTCCGCCTCCAGCATCTTTGCCGTACCCTGCACGACGGGCGACATGATGCTGTTTATCGTACCCAGTACCACCGTCGGAAAGAACATGATGCACAGACCGATAGCGAACGGGCGGAGCATAGGGAACACGTCTATCGGTTCGGCTCTCGCCAGCGACTGCCATACCCGGTAGGCCACATAAAAGAGTGCGCCCAGCCCGGCGATGCCTTTCGCCACGCCCGCCATGTCCCCGCATAGCGGCATCATCTGTTCGTAGAGCGAGCGCAGAATTTGGTGAAGGTTGTCGAAATTCATAGGCTACCAATATCTTTCGTTCATGTTCCCGTACAGCCCCATGATGCGGTCAAGGTCGTTTTTCTTCTTCGCACGCAGGTAACTCACGCTAATGTTCTTGTTGGTGTAGTAGCTCACGAGGTTGCGGTAACGCTTCATTTTGGAGTAGCAGCGTTCCACCACGTCCATGCGCTCCTTGTCCGTCATGGAGAGCGTGGTGATATTCACCACATTCTTCAGTTCCGTCAGCACATCGTTGGATTCCTCCAATAACTTGGTGTAGCCAAAGGCGATGGCTCCCAGTTCCTCCACCGTGAAGTTGTCGTCACGCATCATCTTCTGGAAACTGGTCACATAGGTGTCGGTGATGTCACCCACCATCAGAATGGTCTGCTGCACCTTCCGGGCGTCCTTTACCAGATTGTTCACGGATTTGAGTGCGTCGTAATACTTCTTGCCCTGTTCGTAAATCTTCACGGTCTCTTGAAATTTTTTATCATATTCTGGGCGGTCGTGGAAGTGTGTACCACGTTCTTCGAGGTGTTCACGATGCTCTGCGCGATGTTGGACGGGTCTATCACCGCCCACTGTGCGCTTGCCCTGCCGACTGCAAACAGGCACAGGCAGATAATAAGTGTTATTCTTGTTCTCATGTTACTTTGGATTTTAGTGGATTTCATTATTTATTGCTCGCCTATCGGATGGTCCGGTTTCGGGTTCACACGCACGTAGTCCCCGTTCGGCGAGAAGGTCAGGATGTCCGTCGCCTCGTTGTAGGACACGTCGATGCGGAATCCGGTGTTCATGAACAGATTGCCGTTCTCCTCCTGCAAGAGATAGGTTTCCGGCTTCAGCTTGCGGCGGATGCCGCTCCGCTTGAATACCGTCACCTTATAGGCTTCGCCCTCCTTGTAGATAAGCACGTCGGGCTTGCCCTCCACACTCTCCCAGTTTCCGCAAAGCAGGTCGCGTCGGTTGTCCGTTATGTCGCAGGATTGCAGCACCATGACCGCCAGCCCGATTAAACACTTGCTGACTTGCAGCATTTTCGTTCTTGATATACTCATACGCATTTTCTTTTTTAGTTGATGAATCTGTTTCTATTTATTCCTTTTTTCTCCGCCTTTCGGCAAGCTGCCGGATGACGGCTTCAATGTCGCCGCCCAACTGTTCCGCCAGACGGTAAACCTCTACTTTTTCCGTTTCTTCGGTGGTGTACGCCAGATACTCTTCAGCACTAACTTCGGTGGCATAGACTGCCGACTGCGTGCCGCCCAGTCCTATCCACACTTCCTTGTAGAGCCTTGACGGATTGTTCGCCATGTTGATGGAGAGTATCTGCGACTTCTCCTTCTCCGTCAGCCCCAACAGGGACTGTATGGCATCAAACTTGTTCATGTACTTCCGCTGGTCGAGGAGTATCTTGCAGTCGGAATTATTGATGATGCTCTCCTTGACGACGGGCGAGGAAATGATGTCGTCCACCTCCTGCGTCACCACGATTGCCTCCCCGTAATACTTGCGCACGGTCTTGTACATATAGCGCAGGTACTCAGCCATGTTCGCCGAAGATAGAGCCTTCCAAGCCTCTTCCACTATCAGCTGTTTCCTTACGCCTTTCAGACGGCGCATCTTGTTGATGAAGGCTTCCATGATGATGATGGTCACGACCGGGAAAAGTTCGCGATTTTCTTTTATACTGTCAATCTCGAAGACGATGAACCGCTTGCCGAGCAGGTCTATGTTCTCCGTGGAGTTGAGTAGGAAGTCGTAGCGTCCGCCCCGGTAATACTGCCGCATGGTGGTGAGCATATTGTCGATGTTGAAATCGGACTTCTCCACCTTTATCTCACGTTCCGCCAGTTCGCGGCGGTAGTCGTCGCGCATATACTCGTAGAAGGTGTTGAACGAGGGGACGATGCTCCGATCAGCTGATACGCTCGATATAGGCGTTCACCGCACTGCCCAGTTCGCCGCTTTCCGTCTTCGTCACTTTGTCGTCCTCCGACTTCCAGAGCGTCAGCAGCAATGTCTTGATGCTGTCCTTCTTCTCCACGTCGAACACGTAATCATCGGTGTAGAACGGTTGAATGAAATCGGTTTCTCCTCCGTGTAGGTGAAGTACACGCCGTCCGCCCCGTTTGTCTTGCGCCGGATCATCTCGCACAAGCCCTGATAGGAGTTTCCTGTGTCCACCAATACCACGTGCGTACCCTGTTCGTAGTATTGCCTCACGAGGTGGTTCATGAAAAACGACTTGCCGCTGCCCGAAGGACCCAACACAAATTTGTTGCGGTTGGTCGTGATGCCCCGCTTCATCGGCAGGTCGGAGATGTCGAGGTGCAGCGGCTTTCCCGTTAGCCTGTCCACCATCTTGATACCGAAGGGCGAGAGCGAATTGCGGTAGTTGGTTTCCTCTGTGAAGAGGCACACCGCCTGCTCGATGAAGGTGTGGAAACTCTCTTCCGCCGGGAAGTCCGCCGCGTTGCCGGGCATCGCCGCCCAGTAGAGCGTCGGGCAGTCGATGGTGTTGTGGCGCGGCACGCACTCCATGCTTGCCAGCTGGCTGCCCACATCGTTCTTGATATGCTTCAGTTCCTCCGCGTCATCGCTCCACGCCATGACGTTAAAGTGCGCCCGTACCGAGGTCAGCCCGTAGGAATGGCTTCGTTCAGGTACTGGTCTATCCACTCGCGGTTGATGCTGTTGCTCCGGCTGTATCGGGAGAGCGACTGCATATTCCTCGCAGACTTCTCGAATTTTTGAAGGTTCTCTTCACTGTTGTCGATAATCACATACTGGTTGTAGATGTGGTTGCAAGAGAGCAACAGCCCCACGGGAGAGGCAAAGGAGAGGCGGCAGTCGCTTCGATCCGTGGAGAGTTTCTCGTAGCGGATGTCAGTCGCCACCTTTCCGGGCATATCCTCCGCGTCAGAGAGGGTGTGCAGGCACAGGCGGTTGTCGCCGATGCGCATTTCCTTTGCCGAGAGGTCGATGTCCTGCAAGGTCGTGTCGCCTTCGGGCATGAGCGAGAAGTAACGCTCTATCAGTCCGGCGGACGTCTCCGTCCCGACAAGCTCGTCGGTGGAGAGGCGGCGCAGCCTGACAAAGCCGCTGTCGTTCATGATGCGCTCGAACTGTTCGGCAGCTTCCATGAACTTCCCGGCGGTTTCCTTGTCCAGCTCCTTCGGGATTATATGCCCACGGCACAGCGTGCTGAAGTTGCTCTGCATCCGGTTACGCTCCTTCGTCGTCTTGGTCAGGTAGAGATAGCAGGAATGTTTCAGGTACGGACGCTCATTGAAGTGGCGTTCAAAGGAGCGGCTCAGAAAACTCATGTCGTCCTTCTGTAATTCCGGCTTGTAGCGTTCCTTGATGAACCAGTCCTGCTTATGTACGACGCAGAAGTCCGGCAGCACCTTGATTGCCTTGCACCAGCAGCCGTGTATCGCCTCATACTCCGCGCCCGTCACGGTGTAAAGCTCCGGCAGTTCCACCTCAAAAGCCACCGTGATGTCGGCGTCTTTGGAAATGATGCAGCCATGCTCCACCGCCAGCAGGGGGAACTTGTTTTCCAGTGTTGTCATTTTGGATGTATTTCTCATGTCATTTCTTCCTTTCGTTGCCGTTTGAATAATCGGGTGATCCGCCGCCGGTTGATAAGGTATCGGGGATGGCTCCTTACCGCTCCCAACTTCATCAGCCCGTGTTCGCCGTACCGGGCGTTCAGCGCGAAGGTCTGCCATACGAGGACGGAAGACGATGCCGCGCCGAAGCCGATACATATCCACTGGTCTATGCCGAACATATAGAGGATGACGAACAGGACAAAGAGAGCCAGCAGACCTCCGCAGAAGATGAAGAGGTACTGAGCCTTCAAACCCTTGAACTCGACCGGACGGCCGATACCCTTGTTTATCGGGTATTCAGCCATACATTGTTTATTAAAGGAAGAATGAGCGCAGGATAGTCGCAGCTACAATTAAAAAGATGCACGCGCCGAACCACGAGGCGGCAGTCTTCGAGGTGTCCGGGTCACCGGACGAAAACTTGCCATAGACTTTCACGCCACCGATAAGACCGACCACCGCGCCGATGGCATAGATAAGTTTCGTGCCGGGATCGAAATACGAACTCACCATAGAGGTGGCTTCGTTGATGCCTGCGATGCCGTTTCCCTGCGCAAATGCGGAGGCTGTTGCGGCAATCATAAGTGCCGCAGAGATGATGAACTTTTGTCTGATGTTCTTGTTCATAAACTGTTCTTGTTTTGTGCCGTCCAAAGGTGGATAGTCCTTTTTCGGGCGGTTGATACTTGATTACTTTACTTTGGTTTAGTGGTAGCCCGTTTGTTTCCACGGACTTGGGTGTGTCCGTTGCGGATTGGCTGTACCTTGTACTGCCGTGCGCATGGGTGTCGTCATTTTACGTTTTCATTTCCATTCTTTTTTAGCTGTTATACATAGTTTCGGAAGTCGAACTCCTCGATGTTGTCGGGAATCACGAACACCTTTTCTTTTTGTTGTGTCACGGTCATGTTCACCGTGTCCACGAAAACTGCCATCGCCTTTGCAAGCCTCTCGCTCATTGCTTCATCGGTCAGGCGTTCCGTTATTCTTGTGAAAAGCTCTGTCCCGTCCAGTTCCGTCATGACCTTTCCGGCGTGTCGCATTTCCTCATCGGATGGTGATTCCTTCCGTATGGTGCGTACTGCCATGTCAATATCCTCGAAGCTGCTTCCCGAAGCCTGCTTTTTGTCCGGCTCTTCATCCTCCGGTTCATCTTCTCCGTACTCCAGTTCCGAGGGCGGGATGCTCGTGAAGGTTTCATCGAGTTTGTCCTCCGGTACTTGTGCCGGGCGTGAGACAGTTTCCGTGTTTCCGTCGTCAAAAGTAGCCTCTTCCTCCGACAGCTCAATGCCTTTTTCCGAAGTGGCGGCTTCTTGCGCCGGTATGGCAGCGGTTGTCCGGGTCGATGCCATCTTGAAACGGCTCTTGCCAATGATGTCCGAGGTGTCTGCGTGAGGTATTTCCTTATCCTTTCCTTGCTCTGCCACCGTACTGTCCAATGATCGCCACAGCCCGGCAATATGTCTGAAGAAACGGATGAGTTTCGTGTCCATGATGCGGTCATAGAACAGCAGGAACAGGAACCACACGTTGCAAGCAACCGATACGATTAAAAACGCCTTTGTCATAATCTTACTTTTTGGGCGTTTTCAATCTGTTCCATGTACTGCTGCCCGTATTGCCGGAAATGGTCGCGGAGGATGTTGTCCACGAACTTACCGATGCTCAAACCGTTTCCCATCCGACTGGCAACGATAGCGACTTTCTCATGAATTTCTCGGCTGATGTATATACATTGCCGCGTTTTGATTTCCGATGCTTGCAGGAAAGTCGAGAGCGGCTTGTCTCTGCCTTTATCCTTGCGGAAGTCAACGCCGGTATTTTCCTGCCCGTAGTCGGTTACACACTTTGCTGCACGGGCAGCGGCTCTTTCACTCTTTCCTGTTTGCAGGCAGTCTGCCTGACGGTTCTTCTTTGTCCTTTTCATACTTCTTTGTTGTTTATTGTTTTTATAGATTATAGGATTCCATGTGCCGTTTGAACGATTCGGCTATCTCGTCTTGGAACAGTGTGAATGGTGTGTCAGCACGTTGTCAAGAAAAGCCGCGATAGTCACCTCGTTGCCTCCGATTACATGAAGCATCTTCTGTATGCGGTCGTGGTACTCCTTGCGGATATATACCTGTTTGCCGAGCCTTGCCGTGACATTGGACCCGCACATGAACACGGTTTCATAATCCGGCTTTTCCGGCTTGCCGTTCCTGCGCCTGCGTTCCGGTTCCTCCCTGGGGCGCGGGACAGGCAAGGGGACGGTTTCCTGCACCGTTTCTTTCGGAGGTGGGGAAGGCGCGTTCGTCCGTGCTTCTCGCTTCCGGCGGAATGCTTGTATCGTCCAGTCGAAACGAGTTGATTACGGCTTCGCTGTCGATGTCCTCGATTCTTGTTTTCTTTGCCATGCCGTTCAGTTTTTGATGATGCCGAGAATCTCATCGACGAGTTTGTCGAGGTTGCTGCCGCGTACCAGTATTTGTCCGCCGGAAACGCCGTGGAGCGGAATACCGCCTTGCGTTCTGCCGCCGTCTCCTTGCGGAAACGCTTGCTGTCCGGCAGATGTGTTTCCAGAATGGGCAGGGCGAACTCGGCACAGACCTTGTCGTATGCCTTGTAAAGTTCCGTCTTTTCGCGCCCGTCCACCATGTTCCACACGAGGTAAATCCCTTTGATGCCTGACTTGCCCGTGCTTATCATCTGTTCGTTGATAACGGTGGCGAACTTGATGGAACTCTCCATCACCACACGGTCGGCGATGATGGGCGTGAAGATGTAGTCCATTTTGGAAATGGTCTGCACCACATCGGCATTGTTGATGGTTCCCGGCAGGTCGAAGAACACGAAATCAAGGTCGGGCTGCGTTGCCACCAGATTTTCGGCGGTCTTTACCGCATCTTCCGCACGGCTGCATCTGATGGTGTACGGGTTCTTCTTCAGCCGTTTGAGCTGCTCATACGCCATCACCTTGTAATGCCCGTCCTCCATGACGGCTTTCATGTCGCGCTTGCGCATATCATGGATACTGTACTGCGGAAAATCGCAGTCCACCACGCTACGTTGTAGCCTTTCACATAGTGCAGGTAGCTTGCTACAAGCACCGTCAGGGTTGTCTTACCCGCTCCACCTTTCTGCGTGGAGATTGCCACATAAGTTGCTTCTTTCATTTGTCTGATAATTTATTTGGTTATACATCTGTCCGGTGGCGGTAGCGTATTGCCATTAGTACGTACGCACGCGCTCCCATTCATTTATTTATTCACTCCTTAATCCGGCTGTGCCTATGGGTAATCATCGGTTTGTCCAACCGCTCATGCTTTTATCCGTCCGCATGGACGTGTGCTTGGAAAACTGTCTGAATACATACACCTGTTTTCAACCGTTTGGATTGATGTCCGGATTACTGTCCGAACATCCGGCGGAAGGAGTGTATTTTCAGTCCCACATCCGAATCACACTGCAAATAAACAAGGATATTTTGGAACTTGTATCACTTCTCCGGCAAGTGGCAGCACGTTGCGCCGGTTGGCATTGATTGTCCGGGTCAAGCATCTGTCCGATACCGCGTTAAGGGCGTAACTTTGCACCCGAACGGCAGGGTTCGCCGCAGGTGGCGCAGCCCGGAGTTTGAAAGGCATTCCCCCAATCCGTCCCCGACGGATTTTTATGTTCACCTGAACATAGCAAGGTATGTTTTCAGCCGCTCAAAACATTTTGAGCAGCCACGAAAACGCCTTGCTTGCAGGGGCGGGCTTACCCTCCGAAGTCGGGAAGCCTCTCAACCTGCGGTGTCGTGTGCCTCG
>ENA-OQHP01000259-OQHP01000259.1-human-gut-metagenome-genome-assembly--contig:-NODE-259-length-17604-cov-2.398467_pt1 | contig 17604 bp, 18 predicted proteins | sample MGYA00242563_ERZ504717 | MGnify/ENA primary metagenome ERZ504717 (study PRJEB26092, sample SAMD00036212) | human gut metagenome | host: Homo sapiens | study: EMG produced TPA metagenomics assembly of... | reverse complement strand
CTTCAAGGAAATGTTTCCAGGTTTTCCAAATCGATTTTCTGCTAAATCCATAATGCCTCATTTTTATATATGGCAAAAATATAAGAATGAAAAAAGGGCGACAAGATAGAATCGCGGAGACGCTTACACTTGTTCACACTGCCCGGGAATCCACAAGTAAGCCCTTGACTCAGGATTTTTGGGATGAGTACTAAAATTATGGACGGGTACAGACCATTGCCAAATTCCTGTTTGTGCAACAAGCGTAAATGATAAAAGCCAACCGAATATTCCAAATAAAAATACATGTTTCATAGCTATCTTCATTGTTTATTATAAAAACGAATCAGAATCAAGAAACACTCAACTTTATTCTAAAATTATCTTCCAAAGAAATGAGTAAAAACCTATCTTTGTACGTATTAGATACATATACAAAACTTAAATAGCATGAATAAACACACTTTATCTGTAGCAATCACTTTCCTATTCTGTACCCCAATATCAGGGGGCATACCGGACGGAATTTACCACAAAGGATGGATAGACTTCAACAAGAACGGGAAAATGGATCTATATGAAAATCCTAAAGCCCCGCTGGAAGACAGAGTACAAGACCTGCTTTCACAAATGACACTAGAAGAAAAAACCTGTCAAATGGCCACACTTTACGGTTCAGGACGCGTACTAAAAGATGCGTTGCCTCAAAACAATTGGAAAACAGAAGTATGGAAAGACGGAATAGGAAACATAGATGAAGAACATAACGGATTAGGGCTTTCAAGTCCGAATATTCTTTTCCATACGCCAAACATGTGAATGCCAAACACACCATTCAACGCTGGTTTGTAGAAAAAACACGTTTAGGTATCCCAGTAGATTTCACCAATGAAGGTATTCGCGGATTATGTCATGACCGGGCAACCTACTTCCCCGCCCAGTGCGGACAGGGTGCCACCTGGAACAAAAAATTAATAGCCCGTATCGGAGAAGTGGAAGCTAAAGAAGCAGTGGCATTAGGATATACCAACATCTATTCTCCCATTCTTGATATCGCCCAAGACCCTCGCTGGGGAAGATGTGTAGAAACATACGGAGAAGATCCTTATTTAGTAGGAGAATTAGGAAAACAAATGATTACCAGTTTGCAAAAATATAATCTGGTAGCTACTCCGAAACATTTTGCAGTTTATAGTATCCCGATAGGCGGACGTGACGGAAAGACACGAACCGACCCACACGTAGCCCCACGAGAAATGCGTACCTTATATATAGAACCTTTCCGGATGGCATTTCAAGAAGCCGGAGCGCTGGGAGTAATGAGCTCTTATAATGACTATGACGGGGAACCCATTACGGGAAGCTACCATTTTCTGACCGAAATATTACGTCAAGAATGGGGATTTAAAGGATACGTAGTATCGGATAGTGAAGCTGTGGAATTTATCTCCAACAAGCATAAAGTAGCAGATACATACGAAGACGGAATAGCACAGGCGGTCAATGCCGGACTGAATATCCGTACCCATTTCACTCCGCCTGCCGATTTTATCTTGCCTCTTCGTAAAGCTGTTGATAATGGCAAAATCTCTCAGGAGACTCTCGACAAACGGGTAGCCGAGATACTTCGTATCAAATTCCGGCTAGGCTTATTTGACAATCCCTATCGTGGCAATGGTAAACAAGCAGAACAAATAGTCCATAGTAAGGAACACCAAGCTGTATCATTGGAAGCTGCCCGTCAGTCGCTGGTATTACTAAAAAATGAAACTAACCTGCTTCCTTTATCCAAATCTATCCGTTCCATTGCTGTTATCGGTCCCAACGCCAACGAACAGACTCAATTGATTTGCAGATACGGTCCGGCCAATGCTCCTATTAAAACCGTTTACCAAGGTATAAAAGAACTGTTGCCTCATACAGAAGTGATCTATAAAAAAGGATGTGACATCATAGATCCTCATTTCCCAGAAAGTGAAATCCTTGATTTTCCGAAAACTGCGGAAGAAGTCCAATTAATGGAAGAAGCCATTCGTGCAGCTAAACAAGCCGAAGTGGTAGTCATGGTATTAGGAGGGAATGAACTGACCGTCAGGGAAGATCGTTCACGAACCAGCCTTAACCTTCCCGGACGGCAGGAAGAACTTTTAAAAGCTGTTTGTGCAACCGGGAAACCGATCATTCTAGTAATGCTCGACGGACGCGCTTCTTCTATAAATTACGCAGCAGCTCATATACCTGCCATTTTACATGCTTGGTTTCCCGGAGAATTTTGCGGACAAGCTGTGGCCGAAGCCTTGTTCGGCGATTATAATCCGGGGGGAAGACTGGCAGTTACTTTTCCTAAATCTGTAGGGCAAATTCCTTTTGCTTTTCCCTTTAAACCAGGGTCAGACGAAGTTCCTCTACTTCCGTTTACGGAGCGTTATATCCTTTCGGGCATGGCTTAAGTTATACTACTTTTACTTACAGTGATTTACATATATCACCATCACACCAAGGAGTACAAGGAGATATCCATGTAAGTTGTAAAATCAAAAATACAGGAAAAATAAAAGGAGATGAAGTAGTACAACTTTATTTACGGGATGAAATCAGCAGCGTTACCACTTATACCAAAGTATTACGCGGCTTTGAACGTATCAGTCTGAAAGCTGGAGAAGAACAAACTGTTCATTTCAGATTGCGACCACAAGATTTAGGATTATGGGACAAAAATATGAATTTCCGTGTGGAACTGGGTAGTTTCAAAGTAATGCTCGGAGCTTCTTCTACAGACATCAGATTACATGGTCAGTTCGAAATAACGCCCTAAACCTCCCACCATTTTAACTCAGCATGGAATGACAGGAATATTCAGATTCCTATAAATACAGTATTTCATTAAAACATCGGTAAATAATCAGTTCACATCTAATTTATGTTCACAGATCCTTTACCGATGTTTTGAACAAGAATCTTTTAATCTCTATTTTGAAGATATAAATGAAGGAGGAAGTTCTTCTACACCCCATTTTTTGTTAGGCTTTGCCCCTAATTTCAACTCCAAAGTCCCCCCCTTAATAAAGTCTTCATGATAAAACCAACATTTATTCCACTTTTTCCCATTAAGGGAAGCATTTTGAATGTACATATTATCAGTTGAATTTCCTTTCGTTATGATTTGGAAAGTCTTTCCGGAATAATAACGATTGTCCAAATGAATAGTAACCTTATCAAAAAGCGGAGAAGTAATCTCATAAAAAGGCTTTTCCGCACAACCACCATCCACCTCAAACAGTCCGATTGCCATCAGAACACCTAAAGCCCCCATCTGTCCCTGATCCTCATCATCCCGATAGCCTCCATAGGGAGTCACATCACAATAAGCAGCTTTTACTTTACGCACCCACTTCTGAGTAAGCCAAGGTGCTCCTGCATAACTAAACAAATGAGCCATTCCAGTCCCCGGCTGATTACCATAATCTGTCCAATTGCCTTCCTTTGTTTTATTAGAACGGAAAAACCCATACGACTCACTCTTTTCGAAATTAGCATTCAATCTCTTAACATACTGTCGGCACCTCCATAAAGTTCTATCAATCCTGCCATATCATGTGGAACATAGTGTGAATAAATAGCAGAGTTACTCTCGCAAAATCCTCCTTTTTCTGTCAATTCCAACGGATCAAAATAAGGTAACCAGTTGCCATCCTCTCCACGAGGTTGCATATAACCACTTTCCGGATTCCAAAGATTACGATAATTCTTTGACCGCTTCATAAAAAACTCATAATCCTGTAATTTCCCCATTGTTTTCGCCATCTGTGCCAAGCACCAATCCTGATAGGCATATTCCAATGTCATGGAAGCTCCGGTAGTATGCATCCCTTCAACATCTTTCCGTCCGTCAGGCACATACCCCCATTCCTCATAATATTTCATGCCACCGGAATAAGCTGTCTTGCTATGTTCATAACCGGCATGGTCGCGAATACCTCCCACAAAAGCATTTTTCCGCAAACCTTCATAAGCCAGTTCCGCATCATAATTACGAATTCCTTTATTATAAGCCGAAGCAAAAAAGAAACAGCCGGATCACCAATCATCACATACGTATAATTTCCTCCTGATGGTCCACGGGGAATCAGACCTCCGTTTTGATACATATCTATCATTGTATTACAGAAATTATCCATAACTTCAGGATATGCCATAGACCAGAGTATGTTCAGTGACCAATGACTTCCCCACCATGCATCAAAGTTATGATGATTATACAAAGGTTTTCCATCTTCTCCCAAAGGAATTTGCCGTATGCGCGGAAAGTCGGAAGTCATATCCATATAATGTCCATCGGCATCACTGACTACATGGCGTCCCAATAAGGCATGCCACAAATCCGTATAGAGTTTTATTTGCTGTTCTCTGCTACCGCCTTCCACTTCTATCCTTCCAAGCCAATCATTCCATTCGGAAAAAGAAGACTGCTTTACTTGCTCAAAATCCCAGCCTGACAGTTCCGTTAACATATTCTTACGTGCCTGTTCTACACTGACATATGAAATCGCCACTTTCAGCATCACCTTTTCGTCTTTTTCTGTTTTAAATCGGACTGCCATACCCGCATTCTTACCTGATATTCTTTCCGGATTGCTATTAGATTCTATCCGCCTTCGCGCCAAGATACAACCTTATCCATTGGCTTGCTCAATTGTGCATAAAAATAAACAGGAGTATCTTTAGGACGACGTCCTGTACGTTCCATCATCTCCCATCCGGCTATTTCCTTATCACTTACTTTCCAAACCTCCGAATAAGCTGTAGGTCCATGTGCCAAAAACGCTCCCGTATCAAATAAAATATAACTGGCATCACTTTTCGGAAAAGTATAACAATGAAAGCTACGCGCATAGTAGAAGTCAACTCTGCTGTTATGTCATAATCTGTCAGTTTCACTTTATGATATCCCGGTTTAGCTATCTCTCCATCATGAGTAAAAGCCGATTGATAAGCATTCATACCCAAATGCCCTTTAAACTCGCCAACGGTAGCATCACCGCCACACCGGACATCTGCCAATTATGAACATGACTAAAACAGCGTATTTGTTTTGAGTCATACAGATATCCTGATCCCCAAGAGTGCTCGGTATCCGTATCAGGCTAAGGCTGACCATACCAAACGGACGACATGCCGAACTGAAAAAAAACCATCGGGAACGGTGACTGTCAACAAAAGGATTTACCAAGTCAACATAATTCTTTTTAGTCCCCGCTTCATTGAACAACAAAGAACCAAAAGCAGGCTGATCACGATCGTATCCTTCAGGACGAATCTGCCGAAGAACCTGTTCCGTATAAGGCATCTGCATCCCTTTCCGTATAACAAAATGATTGTAGGTCATTTCAAAAATCGGCATATATCTACCCCTTCCTTTATTAGATATCTCAGTCCAGTTGCTATATTTTCCTGTGACATCCTTCCACACAGCAAAAGGAACATTATACCCCAAATTATATTTTGCGACATACTCAAACCCTTTCATAAGCCGGTTATCAAGAGCCGAATATAAATCATCACCTTGTTGCCAAGCTATTTCACAAACAGTTGCCAGGGCACCTATACCCAACATGCTATGCCCCTGATCACGACCACTCTCCTGTATCTGACCGGTATCCCCACTGATATAATGAGCTATTGTTCCGTTATCATTGGCATGAAGATAAAAATCAACCGCCTTATTATACATTTCCTCATTATCCCATAAAATAGCAGCTGCCATATAAGCTTTAGTCACAATAGGTCCCCAATTCCCATTTGTATAAGGCTTACGATGGTAAAAATTTTCCATTACAGGCAAGAACACTTCCCTTATCATTCTACTGATCTCATTAAACTGAACAACTGTCATCTTTTTATAAGTATGACGCAGTATTTCAGTAGCATAAATAATCTTTAATCCTTCCAACCCCACCAACAAAGGGGCATCATTCGTTTCCGGAATTCTTTTAAGTGTTCCGGCATAGCCTAACAATAATTCCAAAGATTTCTCGGCATGAGTCTTTTCACCAGTCAAACCCACATCAATGCATTCTGATAGACTGCACTAAGTCTTGCTCCATTTTTGATTTTGTATGACGAAACTCACCATCTCTTGAAATGATTTCAAAGGTCCGAAAGGCTGATAATCCGCCTGAGAACAATGATGACTTTTCAATAATTCAAAAGAACCATAGGCAGGATATTCCTTATCAGCGATTTGAGCACGCATCCGCTCAATACTTTTTGTTGTATGTAATATTCCCGGATGCACAAATTTTCGGGCCTGCATCTCAAGTCCTATACTCAAAAACAGACAATAGAAACCCAATTTCAACAGGACTGATATTTTAAACTTTCTCATAACCGCTGCTGCTTATAGTTTTTGACAGATTTTATATTTCCATCGTCAGGAACTAAACGAACTGCCCCCCCCCCGGATGCTTTCAAACAAAAGTTTAATTTCGTCTTGTTGCTCACACGATAAGTAGAAACTCTGACTTTAGTACGTGTTTTCACTGATTTATCCCCATCCGTATAAATTTCCGCTATGTAGTTCTTTCCTTCGGGCAAGAAATCCAAGCTTACAGATAAAACACGCTTCTCATTATTTGTTATCGAACCGATAAACCATTCCTCTCCTTTACGACGGGCTATAGTAATAAATTCACCGACCTCCCCTTGCAACACTTTTGTATCATCCCATGTAGTATATACATCATCAAAGAATTTCAACTCGGGTTCGTCTTGAGAATCTGATGGTTTATCATACCAATACATATATTGCAACGGACTATAATAAACTGCCGCCAAAGCCAATTGATGCGCAGGAGTGGTCTGGATAGATTTAGAACGAGGAACACCATAACTATCCTTGTCTGCATTCAAGCGACCGAAATCCTGACGATAGTAACAAATGGTATAATCCGCCGCTCCAGCTATAAACCGGGTAAAGGGAAGAGTAGCATTATGTGTTGCATCAGGAAATTCCTCATTACCTCGGATACCTTCCTGAGTCATCAGATTAGGATATGTACGACTGAACCCTGTAGGACGGTACTCATCATGTACATCAACCATCAAGCCATAATCAGCACATTTCTTGATCGCTTCATGCATCCATTTAGTCCATACTTGTGATCCCACCTGTACGAAACCAAATTTAATACCCGCTATCCCCCAAGACTTATACAACGGAAGAATCTCATCCAATTGCTGTTGTAATGCACGTTGATTAACATACAGGATAACTCCTATACCCCGTTCTTTAGCGTAAGCTACCACCTCTTTCAGGTTCAAAGCATTTATATCCGGATTTCTACGAGGGTCTAATGTCACTGTAGTAGCATCAGAAACCTTGTCATATTCAAATCCATACCATCCCGCATCAAAATGAATATATTGCAGATTGCGTTTCACGGCAAAATCGACCAAAGCTTTTCCTCCTTCTGTAGTCAATGTCACTTCACGCACCACTTTTCCGGGTTTTATCCATGAAGTATCCTTTATTTTACAAGAAGGGTTCAAATTCAGAATCAAATCATTATGTTCCAATATTTGTCCCGGTTTATCAGCACACATAATCACCCTCCAAGGAGTATGATAAGGAGCAATATCTTCTACGGGACCATACATAGCAGATTGAATCGTATTCTTTTTTTCTGTCGATAACTTGAATTTTGTACGCACATAGTCTACCACTTGCGCTTCAGCCAGACATACGTAAGGACCTTCAGGTAATGTCAAAAGCAACGGACGGTCTGATTCACCGGGCCATCCTTCCAATGGGAGAAATTCATAAGGAGTCTGAGCCCTGGATGTAAAGTAAGCTTTTGTTCCTTCCGGTAAAGTATATTCAGTAAATTCATCTGTGATCTTCAAATATTGTCCGCCGGGAAACCGATAACGGAATGCAATCCCTTCATTATACGCCCGTATATCCAAAACCAACTTGTCACGAGAATTCTGACGGTTAATGACTACCGACCAAGCTTTATACTGATCTTTTATGGTGCTACGTTCTCCATATACAGGATGCCAGACAGTATCCTGTTCGGCAGTTGTCATGTCACCTAATGACAAATGATCACGCCATATAGTATTAGCCTTAATACCCAATAAAGATGGTTTTATCGTTTCTTTAGCATTCCAATTCAAAGAATAATGCAAGTTCCCACCCTCATCACTTAAAGTAAACTGATACTTTTCATCCGGCGAGGACATCTTTATCTCTTTTGCCTGAAGGATGGATAAAGAAAATACCATCCATAATACACCTATATATAATCTTTTCATCATACTAACTATTTATACCTTGCAAAGTTATACATTTATAGCGTACTCTCTATTTTTTATGTCATTGACAGATTAAAAAACCGTCTTTACTATAGATCAACAAAAAAGGAAGAATACGCTATAAACTTATTATAATATTAAGATAATTCAATTACTCCCAACCCGGATTATTTCCTAATTCCTGACCGTTGGATAAAGTATTCAACCATGTAACAGGAATAGGACGAAGACCATATTTACTTTTAAAGGTAGCTTCACTTAATTGGGTCTGAATCAATCCACCTGTAATATTAGTGACATCCCAATTGTATTTCAAAACTCTTTCTGCCAATTTTCCTGTACGCTGCAGGTCATTCCACCGTGGTGCTTCTCCATAAAGTTCCAATGCTCTTTCATCCAATACATTGTCTAATGTAACAGTACCAACATATTCTTGCAGTCCACCTTCCGGAGCATTATTCATGGCACGTTTACGTATCTGATTTATATAGTATAAAGCATTAGAGTTATCTCCCATTTTAACAGCAGCCTCAGCAGCAATTAAGTAAGTTTCGGCCAATCGGAACAAATAAATATCACGAGTTCCATTTTCTACTGTTCCCGAACTGTTATAACGGGTATTACAATCTTTAAATTTCCAAACAGGAAGCCAAACACGTGATTTTGCATTAAAGCTTTGATAACCGGTTTTATAATAATCATCATTTCCAGCATCAGCATAAGAACCCTCAGGATAATTATAGAAAAAACGTCCACGATTATTAGCAGCCGCTTTTTCAGCATCTGTATATTGTTTATAACCACTCTCTCCGGGAACAGGGAAATAAATTACGGTATCACCCTTTGCCACATTTACCCCATTTGTACTCTCAAACCAATTTCTACCATAAGCACGTCCGTCTATAGAAGTAGCCGGGTCACCATTCAATGGACTCATAAAAGTAACTTCCGTACGTCTATCTTTCTTCCAATCAAATAATAAATAACTATATTTGGTTGGCATAACAGAAGCATAATCATTACAATAAATTGAAGAAAAGCCCAAATCAGTCCAACCTTCACGATAAACAAACAAATAGAATTCTGTCTGAATATTATTATTCCATCCTGCTCCGGCAGAAAAGTTAAGACTGAAAATAATTTCATCATTCTCTTCATTTGCCTGACGATGAACCATTGCATAATCATCCAATAATGTATGTCCGGAATTCTTAATTACATCTACAGCATCATCGTAAGCCTTTTTTAAAATCATCAGCTTCTGCATAACTCTGATATCCTCGAGTCAAATAAACAAGAGAACGAAGATGTTTAGCAGCCGCTTTTGATACACGTCCATAATTCGCCGAAGTCTGCTTCATGGGAAGAGAAGAATCCATAACGTCCTGCAAATCTGCCAGAATTTGTCTGTAAAAATCAGATCCACTATCCAATTGCGAAGTTGTAGAAGGTGAGGTCGGTTCTTCCAAGATCAATGGAGCTTGCCCCCAATTTTTACAATTTCAAAAAGATATAACGCCCGCAAGAACTTAGCTTCCGCAACCCGTTGGGCCAAGATTTCTTTATCAATACCATCAAAAATATCTTGATCCTTTGTAACTACCATAGCAGCACGACCAATAGCAGCATTTACATTTTTCAAAGACTCATATAATACCTTCCACTGATTATAGACAGTGCCATTATCATTGGTATAATCTACTGTATACTGATTTAAAGCATTGGTTGCTGTTCCGTCATTCTGAGTCCCCAAATCCGTACCAAGTTGGGTCAACAGAAAATAGTTGGTTGTATTATAAACAGATTTTAATGTGGAATAGGCTCCATTAATAAGAGACTCATATCCTTCAGCCGTAGCATAATATTCTTCAGCAGACTGGCTAGACCAATTTTTTCATCCAGAAAAGACGAACATCCCGAAAGAGCAAACACAGATGCCAACAGGAAACCTTTAGTAAATATATTTTTTGCTTTCATACTATCCTAATTATTTGAATGATAAATTAATACCAAATATTACATTGCGAGTCATTGCATCCGATGTATTGATGCTGACATTCAACTGTTCAGGATCAACCACATCCTTTGCACAGAAAATAAATGGATTCTGAACTGTTGCATATAAACGCAAATTGCCTAATTTCATTTTCTCAAGAACCGATGGTTTAAAAGTATATCCCAAAGTAATATAAGAAATCTTAAGGAAATTACTGGAAAACATCGTATGTGACATTTCCGATTTTGCATTTCCCCATGATCCTGCCTTGCTTCGATAAGTACCCATGTTACTAGGCTGTGCAGAAGCATTGGTAGGATTTCCGGAGTCCAATAATCTTTTCTTAAATTATTAAAATTGAGATTGTTGTTTTCCAATGCATACGAAACATAGAACTGATTTCTAGCTCTTGCCCCTGCTTGGAAAGCTGCTTGAAATGACAAATCAAATTCCTTATATGTAAATGTATTAGTCATACCACCTGTCCAATCCGGAGTACGTTTACCATCAATCACACGATCTTTATCGTCAATCACACCATCCTCATTCAAATCCAAAGGTTTATATTGACCAGGTTTACAACCATATTTAGCTGCTTCTTCAGCTTCATCCAGCTGCCATACTCCCAATGTCATCAAATTATAATTTATATCAATAGGCTGACCAATAATCCAAAGATTACTATAATCACCACTCATACCAGCTAAAGACAATCCACGGGAAGTCAAATTCTCCTTATACTGTAAATCTACAATTTTATTCTTATTATAGGCAAAATTCAAACTAGTTCTCCATGAAAAATCTTAGTACGGATATTATCCGAATTAATATTTACCTCAAACCCTTCATTTCTAACAGACCCTACATTTGCTTTTACAGAAGAATAACCGGTAGTAACAGGTACTGTCTTATTCATAATCAAGTCTTCTGTCAAACGATTATAATATTCCACACTACCCGAAATCCGATTATTGAAAAATCCGAAGTCAAGACCTACATTATATTCTGTAGTACGTTCCCATCCCAAATCCAAATTCCGTAAATTATTGGGAACATATCCAATAGACTCACTAGAACCGAATGTATAATATTTGGCACCACTAATAGATCCTTGCGTCTGATACGCACTTACATTATCATTACCGGTCTGACCATAACTTAAACGTAACTTCAAATTACTCAACCAAGACAAGCTCTTCATAAATTCTTCTCCTGACACTCTCCATGCTACAGCTGCTGATGGAAAACTTCCCCACTTATTGCCTTCAGCTAATTTTGACGAACCATCAAAACGAATACTTGCTGTTACAAAATACTTGTCCTTATACACATAATTGGCACGTGCTAAATAAGACATCAAATTCGTTTTGGTAAAACCGGAAGAAGAAGTATTACTTGCCGATCCTCCTGCCAAATTATACCACAAAGAGTTATATGACAATCCATTACCAATTCCTTTTAACTTTCATCTTGTGATTGCTGCATAGAGAACACTCCGGTCAAATCTACGCGATGATCCTTCAATTCAAAGTTATAATTTACAAGATTATCCCAAACCCAATCTACATAGCTATTTTTCGCATAATTACTGGTTGCCTTATTTTGCCCTTTATTAGCTTTAGTGTATTTACCTCTGTACTGGCCAATTTCTTCCAAATTTATATCCGGCGAGAAAGTGGTCTTCAAAGTCAATCCTTTAATTGGAGTTATTGCCAGATAAATGTTACTCAGCAAATTGTACTTTTTGGTTTTATTCAGTTCATTCTTCATGGTAGTTAACGCATTATACTGACCATTAGAATAAGCCCACATTTCTTCTCCTGTCACCAAATCAGTCGGATGATAAGTCGGACGCAGACGAAAAGCATCCTGTAACAAGTCAGAGTTACCCGTATCACGTACTGAATGGGTTCCATACATATTAATTCCAAATTTCATGTATTTGCTAGGTTCTACATCCACAACAGCACGCAGATTATAACGGGAATATTCTTGAGGCTCCAACATACCATCTTCAAAATAATATCCGGCAGATAAAGCATAAGTAGCCATCTCATTACCTCCGGTAGCCGATATAGTATGATTTGTCATAAAGGCCGGACTAGAAACAGCATCCACCCAATCAAAATAATTTCCATCTTGAATAGCCTTTAACTCTGATGCTGTGAAAATCTGACTATCATCCACATATTTATTATTATTTCCGGCTCTTTTAGCCTCTCGTGCCAATTGCACATATTCTTCACCAGACATCATATCGGGCATATTCGTATATTTCCTATATCCGGCATATCCACTATAATCTATTTTTACTTTACCTATCTTACCTCTTTTAGTAGTAACCATGACTACACCATTAGTAGCACGGGAACCATAGATTGCGGTAGATGATGCATCTTTCAAAATATCAATTTTTCTATATCATCCGGATTCAGGTTAGATAAAGAAGCTCCTGGCACACCATCTACAACAATTAAGGGAGATGTACTTCCGCTAATTGTATTCAAACCACGAATCAGAATATTATATTCCCCTCCTGGTTTACTATTAGAACGTTGAATTTGCACACCTGGCAAAGCCCCTTGCATAGCTCCTACTGCATCCGTTCTACCACTTCTTATCAAATCCTGAGTAGAAACAGAAGCTACAGCACCTGTCAAATCCGATTTCTTTACCGAACCATAACCTACCACTACAACTTCGTCCAACAGCTCAGTATCTTCTTTTAGAACAATCTTGAAAGAACGGTTAGAACCAATATTCAATTCTTGAGTTTGAAAACCAACGTAAGATATCTGTAACTTATGAGAAGGAAAAACAGTCAAACTAAAATTACCATCCAAATCAGTTACAATACCGTTGGTAGTTCCTTTCTCCATTACTGTAGCACCTATTATCGGTTCTCCATTTGGATCAATAACTTGTCCCGTAATCTTCACCGTATTCTGCAATACTTCTTGATTAATCGGAGAGTACAACCCTGCACCTGTTTGCTCTGCAACCGCATTTCCTAACGGCAAACAAGACAATACCATAAGTAATAAAAATTTGTCTTTCTGTTTCATAGCATGTACTTAAAGTTTAATTTATTAAATCATTCTATTTTTCATTTTCTTTTTTACTTATTAAACGAATCTAAAATAAAATACACTCAAAAGACAGAAAAAATATTTTCTATCACTCACATATTCAAGAACATAAATATCTATCCGTCTGTTTACGAAGAACTCCCCTAGCTATATATAGCTGATTCTCTATTGTTCTCAATGATAGGCCTAAGTTTCTGCTTATCTCCGGATTAGAAAACTCTTTTTGGAATTTCATGATAAATATCTGTTTACATTTAGGAGGAAGGGAATTAATCCTTTTCTCCACAATCACAAAAAACTCTTTTGCCAACAAATCGTTATATCCATTTATATGTACCACTCTATTTTTTTCGTTACTATAGATTTCCTCGTATCTTTGCGCTATCTGCCTATGGCGTACCAAATCAATACAACGATTATATATTGCTGCATAAATATATTTTAAGGCTGCAGCCTCAGATACAAAATAATTTGTCTGCTGAAATAACCCTATAAATACATCCTGCACTACATCTTCAGCATAAAATTCACTAGATAACACCTTGCCCGCATACCGCATAAAACAATTCTTAAATTTCTTATAAATATCTTCCAAGGCTATATCCCCTTTTTGATAAAGACTAATATCAATAGATTGTGTATTCATAATATGAACGGATTAACAATGATTTTATAAATTAGCCAAAACAGATTGTTTCTCTTTCAAACGTTTCAATCGTACCAATGCTTCCAAATAATAGTAATCTGCATAACTAATAGAAGCATCAACTTCCCATCCTTGTTCATGTGCCCAACCGAATGCAATAAAAAAGCATCTTTTTTATTGCGAGCCTGATATGCCGGAGAAGATAGTATCTGAAGCATTTCCACAGCCTTATTCCGATAGAAAGATGCAGAATCACTATTATTTATATAGGTGGAAAGTTCCAATAAGGCAGAGGCCGTTATGGCAGCAGCCGATGCATCTTTCGGTTCACCTGAGGATAATTCCGGAGCATTAAAATCCCAATAAGGAATCATGTCTTCGGGAATACGGGACAAATAGACATCCGATACCTTCCGGGCAAAATCCAAAAAACGTACATCATGTGTTTCACGATATACCATGGTATATCCATAAATAGCCCATGCCTGTCCACGGGCCCACATAGAATCATCACTCAATCCTTGATGGGTAACTCCTTTTATAAAATGACCATCCAGCGTATCATACACCGCTACATGATAACATGAATAATCTTTGCGGAATTGATGTTTCATAGTCGTTTCCGCATGTTTACAGGCAATATCATATAAATACTGCCCCCCTCCATTCCGCGCAGCCCAAAACAAAAGTTCCAAATTCATCATATTGTCAATAATAGTATTGTGCGGCCAGTTTTCTTTTTTCACCATTCCAGGCCAAGATAAAATAGTACCCACAACAGGATTATAAAGCATAGCCAAAGAATCTGCGGCATGCAGCAATCCTTCCTTATATTCCGGTTTTCCTGTCAAACGATAACCGTTGCCCAAACTACACATCATAATAAAACCGGAATCATGACTCTTTGCTTTCCTGTAAGCCAAGGGAGCAATCATATCGGTTACTTTCCCTGCTGCTTCCCTCCACATATTATCCTTAGTATCCTCATATAAATACCAAAGGATACCGGGCCAAAATCCACAAGTCCAAGAGCCTACCTGTGTATAACGCCATTTAATACTATCTAAATCCATGGAATTAGGAATTTTATCTAACGAAGGAATAGAAACCAGCGTCCGCATAGCCTGAGACCGGCAATACGCAATTTCCGAATCAATAGAAAAATCATCAGTAGCAGTCGTTTTACACGAAAAACATCCTAGGCTAACTAAAAAGATAAAAACAAGAATAAAAAAAGTTCTGCTTTTCATAATCATATCAGTTTCTTTAATGGATAAAAATATTTTTCTATCAGCAAAATTAGAAACTGAAATGTCTTTTCAACCATTCTGTAAAGCAGGATTAATCCCAACCTACTAAATGAGACAAAAAAGATCATACAACACTATGAATCAACAAATTGCATAATAGAAGAAGAGAGTTCCAAAAAATATGGAACTCTCTTCTTCTATCCAATCACTAGAGTAACGCCTCTATTCCAAACGCTACTCAATAAATATCCCATGTTCCTTTATATATTCGGCAGGTGACATTCCCTTAAACTTCTTAAACGAACGGAAAAAAGAAGTACGAGAACTGAAACCACATTGTTCCGACAAAGAAACCAAGGTATATCTGGAAGCAGACTTATCCTGTATTCTTTTTATGAATTCGTCTATCCTATATTTATTAACATAATCCGTGAAACCAATATTCATAAACATATTCAACACTTGGGACAACTCTCCAGTATTACATTTCACCACTTTTGCCACATCCTGCAACTTTAAATCAGGATTCAAATATAACCGATCTTTCTCCATACACTCATTCAGTTTCCCAATAATGAGCATGGCCGTTTTCTCTTCCATCCTTGATTTTTGATATTTTTCTTTCCGATTTTCTTCGATGATTCCGTCTTTTTATTTATATATTCCTTCATTGTGCGATACTTCCCCAATAACCCGGAGTAAAAATAAATAAGAATACAACAAACGACTACACTTAACACCACAATCCATCTTATAAAAGGCGTATTTCCGGCAACAACCACCCTTACCGCTTTTATTGCTGCAGGATTGGAAGCCGCCCTGACCCTAAACATATAATCGCCAACAGGAAGTTCTGTATAAGAAACCTGATTTCCTTTCATCAAAGTTTTCCATTCCTTATCATATTCTTCCAAACAATACTCGTATAAATCCGTATTCTCCACTGCATAATTCAAGGCTGAGAAAGTGAATGAAATATTATTATCATTTACAGACAGAAACACCTCATCTATAAATGGAGCAGAAACGGGCATTAATGTCTCTCCCGGGCACAAAGGTCTGCCTGCGACTGAAATGGAAGTAATCACGGGAGGCTGGACCTCTTTTGTTCCTATCTCACTCCAGCTCTTTGCCGCATCATAACAGACCAATCCGCATTCATTTCCCCACCAAATTGTATTATCATCCGTTATCTGTACCGGAGAATTAAAAATATATCCGGGAATGCCATCGTATAACGAAAAAATCTTATGATAATTTTCCTCTTCCTTTATATATAGTAACCCCCTCTGAGTAGCAAACCATAATCCGCCGTTCTTAGGATCTTCCACTATGCTCATCACAGAATTATTCGGTAAGAAATCATCGATCGTGATGTGTTCAAATGTCGTAAAAGACTCATCTACCTTAACCACCCCCTCCTTATCATCACAAAACCACAAATTCTTCTTTTTATCCTCATAAATGAATCGTACACTTTTAGTATATGGTAAAACATGCTCCGGAAAAACATCCGATTTAAATACCCCAGCAGCCCTATCATACATAAAAACGGCCCCTCCTGTGCCCAGCCACATCCTGCCCTTCGAATCTGCCTTCAATGAAAAAACAGAATTAACTGACAAAGAAGAATTACGACTGTTATAAACCTCATATTCCCCTGTCAAATGATCATATACATACACACCTTTGGAACTGCCGATCCATAATTTATTGTTTCCATCCCTTTCATATCCATTAAATGACCCTTGCATAAAACATTGATCTGATTGAAAAAAGGAAAGTTCACCCGTATTCCTGTGAAGCAAGTACAAGCCCCCTCCATACGTTCCAATTAAAAAATCCCGATTGAAAGGTTTTACAGACAAAATTATATCCGAACGCAAAATGGAATTCCGATGTGTATAATGCCTTATCCTTTGTTCCGTTTCAGAAATATAATAAAGTCCGTCACGAGTGCCTATTACTTTTTTCCCATCTGCATCCACCCAAAAAGCACGTACATTCATATTATAAGAATTAAAAAGCTCTGGATAAGAATAAACAGAAAAGAAACTTCCATGAGCTGGAGTATAACTTAATCCGCCCATGTAAGTACCTACCCAAAGCATATCATCCTCTTTCAATAAAGAATAAACTGCATTAGAACAAATAGCATCCGCATTCGAAGTATGCTCTATAGCCGATAACTCTTTTCCTGTAGACGCACTGATTATTCTAATACCGCTTCCATTTGTTCCCACCCATATCTCATCATTAACAGTAATGATACTTTTATATATCCATTTCCACTTCAGGACAAATAGAAAAAGCCGCCTTACCGATATG
>ENA-OQHP01000258-OQHP01000258.1-human-gut-metagenome-genome-assembly--contig:-NODE-258-length-17611-cov-2.508007_pt1 | contig 17611 bp, 18 predicted proteins | sample MGYA00242563_ERZ504717 | MGnify/ENA primary metagenome ERZ504717 (study PRJEB26092, sample SAMD00036212) | human gut metagenome | host: Homo sapiens | study: EMG produced TPA metagenomics assembly of... | reverse complement strand
AGAGAAGCAGAGTCCGTGCGCCTGGGCCGGGACCATGGTAGGGATCTTGGCCGATAATGACGACTTTCACTTTGTCAAACGGGCACAGATTGAAGGCGTTGAATATAAATCTGCCCGGTGGGTAAATAGTGGCAGTCTGGTATTCGCTTCTTACAAACTCAGTGAGTCTGATAAAGTAATCTTTTTCAAATTCGGGTGCCAGATGTTGTTTCCAGCTTTCTTCTATTTGTACGTTCATGGCATTTCTTTTATTATAAAATGTGCGTTAAAGATAGGGGTAATTTGTAAAAATGACAAATAAAAAGAGGATGACTTTTTATAATCATCCTCTTCTTTCATTGCTGATAGATTATAATCAAATAAGTTGCATACCCAGTTGGCGCATTCTTTTCTCATATCTTCGGGCCATATACTGGCTTGGATTTCACCTATGTGGGCTTTCTGTAAATAAAGCATACAGAGTCGTGACTGTCCTATACCACCGCCGATACACAAAGGAAGAGTTTCATTTAGCAGGCGTTTGTGGAAATACAGTTCTTTACGTTTTTCCTGTCCGCTGAGTGTCAGTTGGCGGAGCAGCGCTTCTTTGTCTACACGGATACCCATAGAGGAAGTTCGACGGAACGGTCCAGTACTTTGTCCCAAACTAACAGGTCGCCATTCAGACCGGGAAGTCCGGTTTCCGGGTTGATTGTGGTATAGTCGTCATAGTCAGGTGCGCGCAAGTCATGTTCTTTACCGTCACTCAGTTTGCAGCCTATACCTATAATAAATACCGCACCGTATTTTTGTGAGATGGCATGTTCACGTTCTTTCGGACTCCTGTCGGGATACATCTGGCAAAGCTCTTCCGAGTGGATGAAATGAATGTCATGTGGCAGGAAGGGTTTGATCTGCGGGTACATTTCACATACCATATATTCTGTGCGGCGCATGGCTGCATAAATACGGGTTACTATTTGTTTCAGGAAATCAACCGTGCGTTGTTCTTTGGTAATTACACGCTCCCAGTCCCACTGGTCTACATATAGCGAGTGGAGATTACCTAATTCCTCGTCAGCCCGGATGGCGTTCATGTCTGTATAGATGCCATAACCCGGCTCTATATTGTAATCGGCCAAGTCAGCCTTTTCCATTTTGCCAGTGAATGGACAACTTCGGCCTGTGCGTCTCCCAAGTCTTTAATAGGGAAAGATACCGCCCGTTCGGTTCCGCTCAAGTCATCATTGATACCCATTCCCTTCAATACAAATAGCGGGGCGGTGACACGGCGCAGACGTAATTCTGACGACAGGTTCTGTTGAAAGAACTCTTTTATTTGCTTAATGCCTAACTCTGTTTGTTTTAAATCAAGCAAGGCTTTATAGTTAGCTGGTTTAATTAGGTAACTCATTGTAAAATAGATCTAGTTGTTTTAATTGCTTGCAAATATAGAAATTATTTGTGATATTGTTATATGTTTAGCCGAAAATATAATCAATTGATTGTTTTATACTTAAATTAATGAGCAAAATATTATTTTGATAGATAAATATCCCAAATTATTAGGATAAAGACAATATATTTTGTACTTTTGCACGTCCAAGTTTCAGACGCACCCGTAGTTCAATGGATAGAATACCGGATTCCGGTTCCGACGATATGAGTTCGATTCTCATCGGGTGTACAATTCAGTAACCTCTTTGCAAAGAATTGCAAGGAGGTTTTTTCTTGTTATATCTTCTCCGTATGAACCTTTTTTCCTTTTTTGAGTTATTCCCTTATGTAACTTTTTAAAATATGCCTTAATATTTAGTTTATTACTAAAAACAAAGACTAATAAAGAATATAGTTCCTTTTGTTTCTTGTATATACTAAATATACGTGCATATATTCGCTGTTGATTTTAAAATTATTTTCTTTTTGAGGGGGTTTTAAAACTAACACTTAATTAAACTTTTTTATTTAAACATTAATTTATCAACCAAATCTGAGATTCATGAAGAAAGCTCTCTTTTTTATCGTATGCCTCTGTTTTGCAATAAACATGATGGCGCAAACAAAAACGATAACAGGGGTAGTGGTAGATGCCACCGGTGAACCTGTTATCGGAGCGAGTGTCCTGGAGGTGGGGACAACAAATGGTACAATAACTGATGTAGACGGTAACTTTACTATCCAAGTGCCTGTGGGGGCAAAACTGGATGTGAGTTATATAGGTTACAAAACACAACAAATTGTAGTGGGAGTGCCAAACACTTACAAGGTTATTTTAAAAGAAGATGCAGAAATGCTGGATGAGGTCGTGGTGACCGGTTATGGAATGAGTCAGAAACGTTCGTTGATGACGAACTCTATTTCAAAGTTGGATGATAAAGTATTACAAAATGCAGCTATGAGTAATGCGGCCCAATCCTTGCAGGGAACTGTCAGCGGATTGCGTGTGACAAATACTTCGGGTAAACCGGGTAGTTCGCCCAATATCGTTTTGCGTGGTGGTGCTTCCATAAACAAGAATCTGGAAGGGCCGTTGGTCGTGGTGGATGGCCTTGTGCGTTCTATGGATGATATCAATCCTTCAGATATTGAATCCATACAGGTGCTGAAAGATGCGGCTTCCACAGCTATTTATGGTGCCCGTGCCAATAACGGCGTAATTCTGGTGACAACCAAGAAGGGGGTGGAAGGCAGGACACAAATTACTTATAAGTTCAAAGGGGGTGTGAACTTTGCACGTGAAGGGTATAAGTATTTGGATGCCGGTGACTATTTGTATTATCAACGTTTAGGTTGGCAGCGTACCAATGGCGGTACAAGTATGGAGAACCAGAAAGGTTTTGGGGTTAACTCCGGAGTGGATCTGGCCTTTATGACAGATGCAAACAAACATTTGCTGAATGAAGGATGGCGTTCTATGGCGGATCCTGTGGACCATGATAAAACTTTGATTTTTAGAAACCATGCCGGTGAGCTGCATGATCTGACTTTCCGCAATGCCGCGTTTACACAAGATCATTATCTGAATTTGTCGGGAGGTAATGACAAAGGAACATTTTCCTCATCTTTAGGGTATTATTCGGAAGACGGTCAGATAATTTCTACCAATTATCAGCGTGTGAACGGGACTATCAACGGTTCATACAAGTTGTTGCCCGTTTTGACAGTGAATGCCGGCGGTAGTTTTTCATGGTCCAAGATGCCCGATTTATGGACTTACGACTTGAAAAGCCCTTGGAACGGAGAAACGGGAGAGTATGAGTTGTTCTATCGTACCATGAGTATGTTTCCCACTTGGAATCCGTGGAATGAGGATGGAAGTCCTGCTGCCGGATGGAGTAATCAGGATGGTAATCCTTATTATTGGAAAGATAAACTGACTCGTTCTACAACGAACCGTAAGACTTCGTTTAATATCGGTTTTGCTTTGGAAATCCTTCCGCAGCAATTGTTCCTGAATGGAAACAGTTCTATGTATTATACAGATAGTCAGTTTGAACTGTTTGAAAAGAAATATCAACAGATAGGACAAGCTTCCAATACCAATCGTAATGCTTCTCAAACAAATACAAAAGTTTTTCAACAACAGCATGCATTGACTCTGGAATATAAAAAAGGTTTTAGCGGACATAATATCAATGCCATGGCAGGTGGTGAGTATTTTGATTATCAGTATCAGAACCTGGAAGCGCGTGTTTCCGGTGCTCCTACAGATGATATACCTACTTTAAATGCGGGCACTAACCGTACTTATACTACTTCTGTCAAAACCGGATATCGCATTCTTTCCGGTTTCGCCCGTGTTAACTATGATTATAATTATCGTTATATGGTGTCCTTGGTAGCCCGTTATGACGGTATTTCCAAATTGTCCGACAATCGTTGGGGATTTTTTCCGGGTATATCTGCCGGTTGGAATGTGCATGAGGAAGCTTTCTTTAAAGATTCAAAGTTTGCGGAAGTAGTATCCTTGATTAAACCGCGTATCAGTTATGGGTTGAACGGTAATGTAAACGGTATCGGTAATTTTGATGTATATGGTAAATATGGTTCGGTAGGTGCTTATAATGGTAACCTGGGTTATTTGAATACAGGGGTGGTCAATAGTAAATTGCGTTGGGAAAAGAGCCATACGTTTGAACTGGGGCTTGACTTGGGCTTTTTCAATAATCGTATTCATATGATTATGGACTACTATGACCGCACGACTTCCGATTTGCTGACTGATGTGAATTTGCCGGAATATACAGGATTTCCCTCGTTCAAAACGAATCTGGGTACTATCAGCAACCGTGGTTTCGAACTGGAAGCCAAGGTGAATCTGCTGACAAGGAAGGACTGGTCGTGGGATGTCACCGCTAATACTTCATTTGTGAAGAATATGGTGAAGAAGCTGCCTTTTAACGGGAATGTAAACAACCGTCAGGGGGTGAGCAGGTATGGGATCCAAAATCCAACTCGTTGTTTGGGTAGGCGGCATTCAAGAAGGAAAAAGCTTGGGTGATATCATTGCTTATAAACAAGTGCGTATCTTGCGTGACTGGGATGATGTGAGAAATCATGCCGGTGATTTTGTGGATGAGGTTGCCAACCTGTATGGGCCGAATAAGGCTGCCGAATATGCGGGTAAACCGGGATGGAAACCCATTGAGCCGGGAGATGTACTGTGGGATGACAAGAATGGGGATAATGTTATAAATTCATACGACCGTCAGGTGGTGGGTAATATTTATCCGAAATGGACCGGTGGTTTTTCTACCACGCTGAACTATAAAAACTGGTCTTTGTATGGTCGTTTTGACTATGCGGTGGGTCATACCATTTACAATGATTTGAAAGCAAGAATCTTGGGGCAGTATAACGGGTCGTTCAATTTGATTACGGATGTCAGAAATTCGTGGTCTGAAAACAATACGGAAACTAGTATTCCTAAATTCTATTGGGCCGACCAGAATGCGAAAAAGAACATTACCCGTTCCAATAATGGTACAACGAATCTGAACAATAATAACTCTACTTTCTATGAAAAGGGGGATTATTTGTGTCTGCGTGAGGTAACCTTGAGTTATAAATTCCCGAAGAATCTTATAAATAAGGTGTTCTTGACCGATGCGTCCGTGTATGTTACGGGGCAGAATTTATTCTATATTACCGGATATGATGGAACTTCTCCGGAACCGGTTATGGATATTCAGGCAAATGGTCGTGGCGGTATAGACAATGGACGCTATCCTACACCAAGAACCGTTCTGTTTGGTTTACAATTGTCATTTTAATGTGTAAAAAGAAAAGGTATGAACATAAAAAAGATAATATTGCTTTTGCCGCATCGGCTATGTTGGCCGGTGGATGTACTTCGTTGGATATGGACCCGGTGAGCGATATCACTGACTTTGAATTACTGGAAAACTCCGGAACAGTTTGATTTCATTTGTTTTGGACTGCATAGTCGCTTCAGGAGCCATTCGTGGAATATGTTTTTGTTGGGTGAGGCAAGAAGTGATGTCTTTGGGGGAATTCCTTTCGGTGGAGAAGCTACCCAGGGGATGGAACGTTTCCTTATAATACATTGAATGCGGAGAATCCCGGAATCAGCGGGTTTGGTGATTTGTATCAGAATATCAACCAGATGAACTTGTTTATCAGCAGAACTCTTCATACGGATGTGCTGACTGAAAGTGCCAGGAATTATTATTTGGGACAGGTGTATGGATTGCGTGCTTACTATATGTATCAGCTATATCGTTCATGGGGAGATGTCGTGTTTACGGAAGAGCCTAGCCTGGGTTTTGAAGTGGGTAAACTGGCAAAGGCGGCGACTCCGGCTGCCGAAATCTTTGAGCAGGTAAAAAAGATATAGAATCTTCATTAAGTTATTTTGGATCCGATTATACATAAAGGAAAAAAATCGCTGTGGTCAAAGGCTGCCACATTGATGCTGAAAGCGGATGTATATCTGTGGAGTGCCCATCGTGACGGGGGAGAAGGAGATGCCCGGACAGCAAAGAATGCGTTGGTTGACATACAGAATAATATCAGCCGTAGCAATCTGGACTTGATGGATACTTATCAGGGAGTGTTTGCTTATGATAATAAAGGTAATAAAGAGATTATCTTTACCATTCATAATGAATTGTTTGAATACAATCTGTGGAATGGAAATAATGATTTGTTTCCACAGGCTGATTATTTAGGGAAATTCTATAATGCGGATGGTACTTTGATAAATACGTCGGTCGAGAATAATTTCGGTATCATGCGCCTGATGGTGAAATTGGAAAACTTCAAGAAGTTTCTGCCGGGAGACACCCGTCGTGACGTTACATTGAAAGATGTATATAATAAGGTGGAAAATGGCAAGTTGGAATTGGTAGGGGTGTATCCGCATAAGTATTGGGGAGTTATGAATGGGAGTACACGGGTGAGATGTGATGATTATCCTATTTATAGATATTCGGATTTGCTATTGATGCTGGCTGAGGCGAAGTGCTTTTGGGTGAGGATCCAGCTACAGAGATAAACCGGGTGCGCCGGCGTGCGTTTGGTGATGCGTATGATGCTTCAACAGTGGGGTTTCCCAATCAGGAAGTCGATAAGCGTCCGGCGGATGCTGTCTTGCAGGAACGTTTGTTTGAATTTATGCTGGAAGGTAAACGATGGTATGACTTGAGGCGTTTTGGCGATTCGTACGTGCTTGACTATACTCCGGCGGAGCTGCCCGTCTGCTTTGGCCTATCAACCAAGGAGCTCTTACTAATAATCCATTGTTGAAACAAACGGTTGGTTATTAAATTTTTGTCGGATAAGAATCTTTAATTGCATAAAAAGACGGTGTTCTTTATGAAATTAATAAAGAAACCGTCTTTTTATTTTCTAATTTCAATAAAAACTTTTATTTTTACACCCGTAAAATTATAAATATTATGAGAAACCCTAGCTTATTACTGCTAATTGTTGTTTTTATATTAGCACCCTTCAAGTTGAGTGCGGCGGCAGATACGGTTGTTGTCCGCGAAACCCGGATTCCTGTGTTGATTGAAAGGCAGGATAATGAGTTGTTTCATTTACGTATAGAGGCTACTCAAAGTCAGATGCTGAATGAAGTGAAGTTGGACTTCGGCAAAGACGTGAATTTGAATGAAATTGAATCTGTGAAACTGTATTATGGTGGAACTGAAAGCGTGGAGAGGAGGGGAAAGACTTATTTTGCTCCGGTAGATTATATATCTAATAATACTCCGGGAAAAACATTGGCTGCCAATACTTCTTATTCCGTTTTGAAGTCGGAAGTGAAGGCCCCGAAGCGTGAGGTTGTATTGAAAGCTGACCAAAAATTGTTTCCGGGAGTGAATTATTTTTGGATTAGCCTGCAAATGAAGCCTGTTGCTTCTATCTTGTCCAAAGTGTCGGCAGAAGTGGTGGAAGCTAAGATTGACGGACAGGTTGCTCCTTTGAAGATAGCCCGTAAGGCGGATACCATTATATGGGGATCGGCGTGCGTCATGCCGGTGACGACGGGGCTGCTGCCTATCGTATTCCCGGATTGGCCACTTCAAATAAAGGAACCTTGTTGGGGGTATATGATGTACGCTATAATAATAGTGCGGATTTACAGGAGTATGTGGAAATAGGTCTGAGCAGAAGTACGGACGGAGGTCAGACTTGGGAGAAAATGCGCATTCCGATGGCATTTGGTGAATATGATGGGTTGCCTAAAGCACAGAATGGAGTAGCGATCCGGCCATTTTGGTTGATAAGAAGACAGGAACTATCTGGATTGTCGCTGCCTGGACACATGGTATGGGAAATGGGCGTGCGTGGTGGAATTCACAAACAGGCATGGACCGTAATCATACAGCACAATTAATGATGGTGAAAAGTGATGATGATGGTAAGACCTGGTCGGAGCCTATGAATATAACAGAACAGGTGAAAGATCCGTCATGGTATTTCTTGCTGCAAGGTCCCGGTAGAGGTATCTCTATGGAAGATGGAACATTGGTCTTTGCCAGCCAGTATATTGGCAATGACCGTATTCCTAATGCCGGTATTATATACAGTAAGGATCATGGAAAACCTGGAATATCAGTACATTGGCACGCACTAATACAACTGAATCTCAGGTAGCGGAAGTGGAACCGGGAGTGCTGATGCTGAATATGCGTGATAATCGTGGTGGCAGTCGTGCCGTTTCTACAACTACAGATTTAGGTAAAACATGGAAAGAACATGAGTCTTCACGTACAGCCTTACAGGAACCGGTTTGTATGGCCAGTTTGATTAGTGTTAAAGCTAAAGAGAATGTATTGGGTAAAGACATCCTTTTGTTCTCTAATCCGAATGATGCCAAGAACCGTCATAGCATTACCATCAAAGCAAGTCTGGATGGTGGGGTGACTTGGTTGCCCGAGAATCAATTGCTGCTGGATGCCGGTTGGGGTTGGGGGATACAGCTGCTTGACTATGATTGACAAGGAAACAGTAGGAATTTATATGAAAGCAGTGTGGCCCACATGACTTTCCAAGCGATAAAGCTGAAAGATATTATTAAGACCAAATAAATAATGAAACGCAGATTTTCTAGTTTTATTGGTATGATACTGGTTTGTGCTGTAACTATAGCACAAACCAGTATCTCGTTACTTCCTAAACCTCAGTTGTATAAGGATACGGGGAAGAACTTACTATGGGAAAGGTGAAACTTCTACTCCGGTGTTGAGGCCGGAGTGGGAAGTTTTTATCATGAATGCAGGTGGTGAGATTGTTGAACACTCGTCATCGGTGATTGAAGTGGAACTGGTTCCGTCTATTGAGGAAGCCAGGCTAAACGGGCTGAAGCCTATCGTCTTTCTGTTTCAAACAAGCGGATAAAGATAGAGGCTGTAACAGAACAGGGAGTGTATTGGGCTATGCAGACACTTCGGCAATTGGAACGGAAAAAGGGAAGAGAAGTTCTGTTGCCGGATGTGAGATTGTAGACTGGCCGGCATTCCGGATACGCGGATTTATGCAGGATGTGGGACGCAGTTATATTTCAATGGAAGAATTGAAAAGAGAGATCGAGATTTTATCTCGGTTTAAGATTAATGTATTTCATTGGCATCTTACTGAAAACCAGGCATGGAGATTGGAAAGTAAAATCTTTCCTATGCTGAATGATAGTGTGAATACCATCCGTATGCCGGGTAAATATTATACGCTGGAAGAGGCACGCGATTTGGTGGATTTTTGTAAGAAACATCAGGTGTTGTTGATTCCTGAGATAGATATGCCGGGGCATAGTGCTGCCTTTGTGCGTGCTTTCCGCCATGATATGCAAAGTCCGGAAGGGATGAAAATATTGAAACTGTTGCTGGATGAGGTGTGTGAGACATTTGATGTGCCTTATTTACATATAGGTACGGATGAGGTGGAGTTTACCAATCCGCATTTTGTACCCGAAATAGTGGCGTATGTACGCTCAAAAGGGAAAAAAGTAATATCCTGGAATCCGGGCTGGCACTATAAACCGGGGGAAATAGACATGACACATTTGTGGAGTTACCGTGGAAAGGCGCAACCGGTATTCCTGCTATCGATTCCAAATTTCATTATCTGAATCATTTTGATGTTTTCGGTGATATTGTAGCTTTGTACAACAGCCGTATTTATGATCAGGCAGAAGGCAGTGAGGACATTGCGGGAACTATATTGGCTTTGTGGCACGATCGTTTGATTGACAATGAGTGGAATCTGGTTATTGAAAATGGCTTGTATCCCAATATGCTTGCTATTGCCGAGCGTGCCTGGAGAGGGGGAGGTACGGAATATTTTGACGGACTGGGTACGATACTTCCACCCGAAGACACGGAAGCATTCAAAGAATTCGCTGATTTTGAAAAGCGTATGTTGTGGCATAAGGAGCATACGTTTAAAGGATATCCTTTCGCCTATGTAAAACAGACTAATGTAAAATGGAATATTACGGATGCTTTTCCTAATGGGGGAGATATGGATAAGGTGTTCCCGCCTGAACAGGAGTTAAAGGATATCTATCATTATAACGGGAATACGTATGGTGTACGTCAGGCAATAGGGGCAGGTATTTATTTACGCCATGTCTGGGGGGATATGGTTCCTGCTTTTTATGCTGATCCTAAGGAAAACCACACGGCTTATGCATATACTTGGGTGTATTCGCCCAAAGACCAGGAAGTGGGGTTATGGGCAGAGTTTCAGAATTATAGCCGTTCGGAGATGGATCTGGCGCCATTGCCTGACAAATGGGATTATAAGGGAAGCCGTATCTGGATTAATGATCGTGAAATATTACCTCCTGTATGGACTGCTACGCATAAGGTGAAAAGTTATGAAGTACCTTTGGGAAATGAGAATTGCGTAGGAAGAGTGCCATTGGCGGTGCATTTAAATAAAGGTTGGAACAAGGTTTTCTTAAAGTTGCCTATCGGCAAGTTTAAGATGGCTGAGACGCGTCTTGTGAAGTGGATGTTTACTGCTGTCTTTGTGACTCCTGACGGAGAAAGGGCAGTAGAGGGATTGATTTATTCACCAGATAAACAAAAATAAAATGAAACGTATTGTCTTATTGTTATTGGGATTATTATTAGCGTTACCCCAGTTTGCTCAGGAACGCAAGTATTCTACTTTTATGAGCAGAGAGCGACTTGTTTGAAGAACTTCCGGTTACTTCAAAAGATATTATTTTTTTAGGGAACAGTATTACCAACGGTTGCGAGTGGGCTGAGTTGTTCCAAAATAAGAATGTGAAGAACAGAGGTATCAGTGGAGATATCTGTATGGGGGTATATGACCGTTTGGATCCGATTGTAAAGGGAAAACCGGCAAAGATTTTTTTATTGATCGGTATCAATGATGTTTCTCGGGGAACGTCTGCGGATAAAATTATTTCAGAAATAAGTATGATTGTTCGGAAAATAAAGCAAGAATCTCCAAAAACAAAATTATATTTGCAAAGTGTATTGCCGGTGAATGATTGTTACGGTATGTTTAACGGGCATACATCACGCTGGCAGGTGGTAAAACAAATTAATGATTTGTTGGAACCATTGGCGGTAAAGGAAGGAGTTGCCTATATTGATTTGTATAGTCATTTTGTGGAGAAAGAGACAGGTAAGATGAATCCAGTATACACTAATGACGGATTACATTTATTAGGAAAGGGATACTTGCTGTGGCGTGATATTGTAAAACCTTATGTTGACCAGAAATGAAGAAGACATTAATACTGATTTTATGTTTGTTTCTTTGTACCGTTTCATTTGCACGGAAGCGGGTGAAGGTTGCTTGTGTAGGTAATAGCATTACCTATGGCATAGGTGTATCCGATCCTGATAAGGAGTCCTATCCTGCCCGGTTACAGCAAATGCTGGGTGAAGGGTATACGGTGGAGCGTTTTGGAAAGCCGGGAGCTACGTTGCTGAACAAGGGACACCGGCCTTTTATGCAACAGAAAGAGTTTAAGGATGCATTGGCTTTTGCTGGTGATGTAGTGGTTATTCATTTAGGAGTGAATGATACAGATCCGCGTGATTGGCCCAATTACCGTGATTTTTTATAGCGGATTATCGTGCACTGATTGATTCGTTCAGAGTGGCGAATCCTGAATGTCGTATTTTGATTGCCCGTCTGACTCCGATTGCCGACCGTCATCCGCGGTTTGAGTCCGGCACACGCGACTGGCATGATGAGATTCAGCTGGCTATAGAAACGATAGCGAAATACGCACAAGTACAGTTGATAGATTTTCATGCACCTTTATATCCATATCCTTTTATGTTACCCGATGCTGTCCATCCTGATAAGGAAGGTGCGGCTGTCCTGGCAAAAACGGTGTATGAAGGCATAACCGGTGATTTTGGCGGTTTGCAAATGCCGGAAATTTATACGGACAATATGGTATTGCAGCATGGGCGTCTGCTGACTATTCAGGGAAAAGCGGATGCCGGTGAGAAAGTGACTGTTTCCATAGACAGGCAGAAACTTCAGGCTGTGACGGGAGCAGATGGAAAGTGGGCGGTGGATGTCCGGCCATTGAAGGCGGGCGGTCCATATACGCTGACTGTTTCTACAGAAAAACGGAAACTGGTCTATGAAATGTGTTGGCGGGAGAAGTGTGGCTCTGTTCCGGACAATCGAATATGGAGTTTTATCTGAATTGGAGTGCGACTGCCGCACAAGATGTTCCTCAAGCTGCAAATAGCAATATCCGTTTTTATGATATGAAAGCCCGTTGGCGTACGGATGCGGTGGAGTGGGATGCTTCGGTACTCGATTCATTGAATCATCTGCAATATTATAAGGATACACGGTGGACAGTTTGTTCGCCTGAAACAGCCGGTAATTTCTCGGCGGTGGCTTACTATTTCGGAAAGAAATTGCAGGATAGTTTGCAAGTTCCTGTAGGACTGATTTGCAATGCCATTGGCGGATCTCCTACTGAAGCATGGATAGACCGTAGTACATTGGAATATCGTTTTCCGGCTATCTTACGTAATTGGATGCAGAATGATTTTATTCAAGACTGGGTGCGTGGGCGTGCTGCCTTGAATGTAAAGCAGTCTTCCAATAAATTGCAACGCCATCCTTATGAGCCTTGTTATTTGTATGAATCGGGTATCCGTCCTTTGGAACAGTTTCCGGTCAAAGGCTTTATTTGGTATCAGGGTGAGTCCAATGCCATAATCGGGAGGCTCATGAAAAGTTGTTCGGATTGTTGGTGGAAAGTTGGCGCAAGAATTGGGGGGATGCGGAACTTCCATTCTATTTTGTCCAATTGTCCAGTATAGACCGTCCGTCATGGACTTGGTTCCGTGATAGCCAGCGTCGTTTGATGGCGGAGATTCCTCATACCGGTATGGCTGTCAGTTCAGATAGGGGAGACTCATTGGACGTACACCCCAAACAGAAAAGAGAAGTCGGTGAACGGTTGGCTGCATGGGCTTTGAATAAAACATACGGATATAAAAATGTCATTCCTTCGGGACCGCTTTATAAATCGGTCGTATTTAGTGGAGGTGCGGCTTATATTTCTTTTGATTATGCGGAGGAGTTGTCGACTTCGGATGGGAAATCGCTTCGTACATTCGAAGTGGCAGGTGATGATGGATTATTTTATCCGGCACAGGCTGTTGTTGAAAACGGTAAAATAAAAGTATGGAGTGACAAGGTGAAAGAGCCGGAAACGGTTCGTTACGGATGGCAGCCATTTACCCGTGCCAATCTGGTAAATGGCGCCGGTTTGCCTGCATCCACATTCCGGGCTGAATAGTATATAAATTAATAAAGATAGGTAAGATGAAGAAAACATTAAAAGTTTTGATGATGTTAGGATGCTTTCCGATGATGCTCAGTGCAAAGGAGTATAAGAAGTCAGAGAGTCTGAGTCTTGATAAGGGATGGGAGTTCGCCCAGGTCGGCCGGAATGAATGGTTGCCGGCTACGGTGCCCGGAACGGTACATCAGGATTTGATTTCTCATAATAAGCTGCCCAATCCATTTTATGGGATGAATGAGCAAAAAGTGCAGTGGTGGAGAATGAGGACTGGGTCTATAAAACTACTTTTAATGTGACGGATGAGCAACTCTCGCGGGATGCTGCCTTGTTGATTTTGGAAGGGTTGGATACGTATGCGGATATTTACCTGAACGGCTCTTTGTTGGAACGTACGGACAATATGTTTGTCGGCTATACTCTTCCGGTAAAAGAGGTGTTGCGGAAGGGAGAAAACCATTTGCAGATTCTGTTTCATTCACCTGTCAAGCAAACTTACCCCAATGGGAAACCAATGGTTTTGATTATCCTGCTGATAATGATCATAGTGATAAGCGGGTTAGTATCTATAGCCGTAAAGCGCCTTACAGTTATGGCTGGGATTGGGGAATCCGCTTGGTAACCAGTGGTATCTGGCGGCCTGTGACACTGACTTTCTATGATGTGGCACGCATTGATGATTACTATGTACGTCAGGCTTCGGTAACAAAAGATCTGGCGAAAGTTGAAAACCGCCTGACTGTAAACAGTGTTTCTGCAACTCCTCAGAAAGCGGAAGTAACCGTTGCTTATTCTTATAAGGAGGGTGAAAAGGTAACCGAACAGAAAGAGGTGACATTGCAGCCGGGAACAAACCATATTCTTCTTCCCATAGAGATACGGCAGCCTCATTTATGGATGCCTAATGGTTGGGGGGAACCTGCATTGTATGACTTTGAAGCCGTAATAAAGGTGGATGGTAAAGTGATAGCTTCTCAAAAAGAGCGTATCGGACTCCGTACAATAAAGGTGGTGAAAGAAAAAGACGATCAGGGAGAATCCTTCTATTTTGTAGTCAATGGTGAACCTATGTTTGCCAAAGGCGCGAATTTTATCCCGGATGATGCTTTGCTGCCTAACATTACTGAAGAACGTTACCGCCAGTTGTTCAAGGATGTGAAAGATGCCAATATGAATATGATTCGTGTATGGGGTGGAGGAATTTATGAGGATGATGCTTTTTACCAGGCGGCGGACGAGAATGGAATTTTAGTTTGGCAGGATTTTATTTTTGCCTGCACTACTTATCCGTCCGATCCTGCTTTTATGAAACGGGTAGAGGCCGAGGCGGAATATAATATCAAGCGTTTACGGAACCATGCCAGTCTGGTATGTGGTGTGGAAACAATGAAATTTATGAAGGTATGCGCTACTGGGGATGGGATAAGAAATACACTGATCCCGGTATTATGGAAGGAATGAAGCAGGGCTATGACAAACTTTTCCGTGAGTTGTTGCCTCGTAAAGTAGCTGAACTTGATCCGGACCGTTTCTATATGCATGGTTCTCCGTACGAGGCCAATTGGGGACGTCCCGAAAGTTGGAAGATTGCCGACAGCCATAATTGGGGTATCTGGTATGGTCAGAAACCGTTTGAAAGTCTGGATACGGAAATTCCGCGTTTTATGAGTGAGTTTGGTTTTCAGGCATTTCCTGAAATGAAGACGATTGCTACTTTTGCCTCACCGGAAGATTATGCATTGGAATCGGAGGTGATGAATGCTCATCAAAAAGCCACTATCGGTAATTTCCTCATCAAGAAGACTATGGGACTGTATTATAAAGTGCCTGAAGATTTCGATCAGTTGGTTTATATGGGTTTGGTTTTGCAGGGGGTAGGAGTGCGCCAGGGTTTGGAAGCCCATCGTCGTAACCGTCCCTATTGTATGGGAACTTTATATTGGCAGCTGAATGACAGCTGGCCGGTCGTTTCCTGGTCGAGCATTGATTATTATGGCAATTGGAAAGCGTTGCATTATCAGGCAAAAAGAGCTTTTGCTCCGGTATTGGTAGATGCTGTCAAGGAAGGGAGGATTTGAATATTTATGTTATGTCGGACAAACTGGAAGCGGATAAAGAGGTGACTTTATTGTTGCGTGTGATGGATTTTAATGGAAAGGTTCTGACTAAAAAGAGTATCAAGGGCGAGGTTCCGGCCAATGCTTCCACCTTATATTATAAGGAACCTTATGCAGGTATGACAACAAGTCCTCAAAATACTTTTCTTCTAATGACATTAAAAAATAAGAAAGGTGAGGTTTTATCCGAAGAAATTTATTACTTTAACCACGCAAAAGATCAGGAGCTTCCGAAGACCGAGATCCGCTATAAAGTGAAGCCGATGGATGGAAAATATGAAGTGACTCTGTCTGCCAGACAGCTGGCCAGGGATGTGTTCATAGAGATTCCTGTTCAGGGTGCGAGATTTACTGACAACTTCTTTGACTTGTTGCCGGGACAGACAAAGAAAGTGATTATTACTTCAGATAAACTGAAGAAGAATGAAAAGGTTGATATAACTATTAAGCAATTAAGTGATACTAACTAATCAATTAATATCTATTATGAAAACTTTAATGGGCCTTGCAGGGCTGACAATGGCAGGTTTTATGCTTTTATCCTGTAACACAGAAGTGAAAGAAGCAAATTATCAGATAATTCCGTTACCGCAGGAAATTTCGGTAATGGATCAGGCTGCTCCGTTTATTTTGTCAAATGGAACTAAGATAATGTATCCGGAAGGCAATGAAAAAATGCAAAAGAACGCTGAATTTTTGGCAAGTTATATCAAAGATCTTACCGGAAAGTCATTGGCTGTACAAGCCGGTACAGACGGCAAAGGAATAATCCTGCAATTAGGTGGAAATGCTGAAAATCCTGAAGGATACCAGTTAAAGGTAACCAGCGACCAAGTGGTTATTTCAGGACCTACGGAAGCCGGAGTATTTTATGGCATCCAGACGTTGCGTAAATCTATTCCGGTAGCACAAGGAGTGGATATCGCTTTACCGGCGGTTGAAATCAATGACTATCCTCGTTTCTCTTATCGTGGTGCAATGTTGGATGTGTCACGTCATTTTTTCCCGGTAGATTCTGTAAAGCGTTTTATTGATATGCTGGCTTTGCACAACATCAACCGTTTCCACTGGCATTTGTCTGAAGACCAGGATGGAGAATCGAAATCAAGAGTCGTCCTGAACTGACTGAAATAGGTTCTAAAAGAGCGGAAACGGTTATCGGACATAACTCGGGAAAATATGATGGCAAGCCTTATGGTGGATTCTTCACACAGGAAGAAGCAAAAGAAATTGTAGCTTATGCTGCCGAACGTCATATTACGGTTATACCGGAAATTGATATGCCGGGACACATGCAGGCTGCTTTGGCTGCATATCCTAACTTGGGCTGTACTGGTGGTCCGTACGAAGTATGGAAAATCTGGGGGGTATCAGAAGATGTGCTTTGCGCAGGAAATGATGAAACCTTGAAATTCATTGAAGATGTATTAGGGGAAATTATTCAGATTTTCCCATCAGAATATATTCATGTAGGTGGTGACGAATGTCCTAAGGTACGTTGGGCAAAATGTCCAAAGTGCCAGGCTCGTATCAAGCTTTAGGTCTTAAGTCTGACAAGAATCATACTGCCGAGGAAAGATTGCAGAGTTTCATTATCAATCATGCAGAGAAGTTCCTGAACGGACACGGACGTCAGATTATCGGTTGGGATGAAATTCTGGAAGGCGGATTGGCTCCCAATGCCACTGTAATGTCATGGCGTGGTGTTGCCGGAGGTATTGAAGCCGCAAAACAGAAACATGATGTAATTATGACTCCTAATACTTATTTGTATTTCGACTATTACCAAACCAAGGATATTGCTAATGAACCTGAGGCTATTGGTGGATATGTACCCGTTGAAACAGTATATAACTATGAGCCGATGCCGGCTGATCTGACTCCGGAAGAGCAGAAATACATCATTGGCGTACAGGCCAACTTATGGACTGAATACATTCCTACCTACAGTCAGGTAGAATATATGGAATTACCTCGTATGGCTGCTTTGTCTGAAATTCAGTGGACCATGCCGGAAAAGAAAAACTATGAAGGTTTCTTGAAGCGTTTGCCTCAGTTGGTAGATATTTATGATGTTTATAAATATAATTATGCCAAGCATGTCTTTGATGTAAATGCTGTATTTACTCCTAATCCGAAAGATGGTACGCTGGATGTTACTTGTCTACTATTGATAATATGTCCTATCTATTACACTTTGGATGGAACGGAACCTTCCGCTGCTTCC
>ENA-OQHP01000257-OQHP01000257.1-human-gut-metagenome-genome-assembly--contig:-NODE-257-length-17615-cov-1.755661_pt1 | contig 17615 bp, 17 predicted proteins | sample MGYA00242563_ERZ504717 | MGnify/ENA primary metagenome ERZ504717 (study PRJEB26092, sample SAMD00036212) | human gut metagenome | host: Homo sapiens | study: EMG produced TPA metagenomics assembly of... | reverse complement strand
CATCAATCTGATGAGCCGATACAATTCCATTACCGCCTGTTCATCGCAGATATCCAACTCTGCCACATCGGTAAAGAAATACTCAAATTCCGGTGCTCTTCTGCCAGCAGACGCATTTCATTGCCCAACTGTCCGTTGGCTCCCGTCACTAATATCTTTTTCATGTTCTGTGATGTTTTAATCCAGTTCCAAATCGCCTTCCTTATCCTTAATATAATATCCGGCCAGCATCACCAGCAAGTCACTGATGGCTTTCACCGCTTCATGGTTTCTTCGCTGATTTCCTTCTTCTGCAATTTCAGCATCAGCACCCCATACATGGCATCAAAGCAAGTCTCCAGTTCAGGCACGTCCTTGTCGCCACCCTTGGCACGCAGTTCCACAATAAAAGGAAGCACCTTGTAATACGCCGCACTGTAATAAGGGAATTTAGGCGAACGCAACAAACGCAGGTGTAAGTCAGTCAGCCAGACGATGATGTTCTTGTTAATCTGCACATGACCCTTTTCCAGCACCCCTTCCTGCTGCATCATGTTAATCAAGTCCTCATACCAGCGGGCCAGTTCCTTCTTCTGCTCGTCGGTAGCCGGATAAGGCTCGATGATATTCTTACGGATGCGCTCCATATCGCAGCCGTTAGCACGAATCAAGTCCTCCACCTGCCACATATACAGCAGGTATTCGGCGATATTCTTTTTTTTAAGTTGTTGAGAAATATACATATCCTATCAAGAAAAAGATTTGCCGGCAATGGCCAGGACGATTCCCACCACCGCCGCTATCATGACCACGACACCAATGATGCGGTTGAGCACCCAGATGCCGCGCAAATTAAATCGTGAACGTACTTTATTGACAAAATAAGTAATGCTGAACCACCAGCCAATGCTCCCAAAATAATGGCCAGATAACCCACTAACTGGAAACCGATGGGACTGCCCGGCATGACAAATGAGAAACGGGCAAACAGACCGATGAACAGGAAAATAATCAAGGGATTGGACAGGGTGACAAAAAGGCCGTAACGAAGTTGTGCAGGTAAGTTCCCCGCGTACCCGAAGACGGGCGAAGCGACTTCACCGGATTACTGCGGAAGGTATAGATACCAAAAGCCAGCAACATGATGCTGCCCACTACCTGAAGAAAAATATGATGCTTCAGGATGAGTTCGTCCATGAAACTCATTCCGTATCCCGTAATCAACGCATAGCAAATATCACTTAATGCCGCCCCGACTCCCGTCACGAAACCAAACCAGCGCCCTTTGTTCAACGTACGCTGAATACAGAGCACACCGACCGGTCCCAAAGGAGCAGACACGACAATGCCGATAATCAATCCCTTCAGCAACAAATCAAGTATAGTAACCTGTTCAATCCAATTCATAATGCAAAGATGCTACTTTTTTACGAAAGTACCTACATTTTTATACGATTATCATTAAGAGTATATCTGAAAAACGACAAATTCAGAAGCCCTAAAGGAATAACAGGAAGACATTACTGCATTTTTTACGTCTCCCGGCACAAAACCATATGTCTCCCCTACGGGAAACTTACAGCTCCGGCTGGAGAAACGTAAAGTTCACGTAAGGGAGACATACAACCAACAAGTCCGTTTTTCCCTCAATGAAGGGAGACTTTCGGTTTTCTATCACACAAAGAGTACAGCCAGAATGCCCAGCCCTACCGCCACAATGGTAGAAATCAGTCCCGGCATCATGAAAGAATGGTTCAGCACGTATTTTCCGATACGGGTGGTACCCGTGGTATCAAATTGATGGCTGCCACCACCGTCGGATAGTTCGGAATGAAAAAATACCCATTGACTGCCGGAAAGAGGGCTATCAGCATATAGGGCGAAATGCCCAGCGCCATCCCCAAAGGAAGCAAGGCACGGATGGTTGCCGCCTGACTGAACAGCAGGATAGACATGACAAAAAGCGCAATACCGAAAAGCCATGGCATATCGGTCACCAGACCGAATATATTTTCCTTGATGACGGCAATGTTGCCCGAGATAAAGGTATCGCCCATCCACGCAATACCGAAAATAGCCACTACTGCCTGCATACCCGCATTAAAGACCGAACTTTTGGCTGCCTTCATCCCACTGGTGCCGGTCAGCAGCAGAATCAGTGCAGCTACCGACAGCATGAGCACTTCAATGATGTGCGCCATCTGCATCACCACTACCCCCTCAGAGGTTTGGAATGACGGACGAAGACTATCGATGGAGCCAAACAGCACGATGCCGACCGTGGCACCTAAAAACAGCAGTACAGATGTCAGCGCCTTTCCAGGATTGGCCACCTCAGCCGTACAATAATTGGCGCCTGACAATTCACCCGACTTCAAGCGTGCCTGATATACAGGATCATCTTTCAGCTCCTTGCCTACCCGCATGGAATAGAGTGCACCGACCAGTACGCCTACCAAGGTGCAGGGAATGGAAATCTTCAAAATATCAAACAAGGTAATGTCATATCCGGCCAGCATACTCAACAAGGCCACCGTAGCCGCAGAAATAGGACTGGCAGTAATAGCCTGCTGGGAAGCAATGACGGCAATCCCCATCGGGCGTTCCGGACGAATCCCCGTTTCACGAGCCACTTCGGCAATGACCGGAAGTACGGAATAGGCCACATGCCCCGTTCCGGCAAAGAAGGTAAAGAGGTAAGTCACCAGCGGACTCAACAGCGTGATACGCTGAGGATGGCGACGCAAGATTTTCTCCGCCCATTTCACCATCAAATCCAGCCCTCCGGCAGCCTGCATGCAACCGGCAGCTGCAATCACTGCCACAATCATCAGCATCACATCAATAGGGGGAGTGGTGGGTTCAAGACCAAAGACAAAAGTAAGTACGGCCAGTCCCAAGCCTCCAAAGACTCCTAGACCGATGCCGCCTACACGCGCTCCGACAATAATTGCCAGTAACACAAACAGTAATTGTAACCACATAAATAGAAAGAGTTTTTAGATTTAAGGTGCAAAGATAGGCATATTCTGTGATAACTTTTTATTTTTTCTTCGTAATTCCGAGGATTTTCTCTACCTTTGTACCACTTTTAAAGCGCATTGAATATTCATTATAACATACAAGTGCTATGATTCTATTTTTCAGAACACCCACAAACAGTGTGATTGCCACGGAATGCAATCAGGAACTGAATGCTGAAGACGTCAAGAAACTATGCTGGCTGTACAGCGATGTCACTGTGGAAAACGAAGACAACCTGAAGGATGGTTCATCGGCCCACGCCGTGAAATGATTACTCCATGGAGTACAAATGCGGTTGAAATCACCCAGAACATGGGTCTCAACGGTATCCGTCGTATCGAGGAATACTTCCCGGTGAAAGATGAAAATGCCGACCACGACCCGATGTTGCAACGTATGTATCACGGACTGGATCAGGAAATTTTCACGGTAGACATCAAACCGCAGCCTATCATATACATCGAAAACCTGGAAGAATACAACGAAAAGGAAGGTTTGGCGCTGTCACGCGAAGAAATGGACTACCTGATGAAGGTGGAAAAGGATCTGGGCCGCAAACTGACTGACTCGGAAGTATTCGGTTTCGCACAGATTAACTCTGAACACTGCCGCCACAAAATTTTCGGTGGTACGTTCATCATCGACGGACAGGAAATGGAGTCTTCTCTGTTCCAGATGATCAAGAAAACTACACAGGAAAATCCTAACAAGATTATCTCGGCTTACAAAGACAACGTAGCTTTTGCCGAAGGTCCGGTGGTAGAACAATTCGCTCCGGCCGATCACTCTACTTCTGATTACTTCATTATTAAAGATATTAAGACCGTCATCTCACTGAAAGCGGAAACACACAACTTCCCGACTACCGTAGAACCGTTCAACGGTGCGTCTACCGGTACAGGTGGTGAAATCCGCGACCGTATGGGTGGTGGTAAAGGTTCATGGCCGATTGCCGGAACTGCCGTATACATGACTTCTTATCCGCGTACAGACGAAGGACGCGACTGGGAAAACATTCTGCCGGTGCGCAAATGGTTGTACCAGACTCCGGAACAGATTCTGATCAAGGCATCAAACGGTGCTTCTGACTTTGGTAACAAGTTCGGACAGCCGCTGATTTGTGGTTCTGTTCTGACTTTCGAACACGAAGAAAACAACGAAAAATATGCTTACGACAAGGTTATCATGCTGGCAGGTGGTGTGGGCTACGGCACACAGCGCGACTGCTTAAAGGGTAGCCCCGAAGCAGGAAACAAGGTCGTAGTCATGGGTGGTGACAACTACCGCATCGGTCTGGGTGGTGGTTCCGTTTCTTCTGTAGAAACAGGACGTTACTCTTCAGGCATCGAGCTGAACGCTATCCAGCGTGCCAATGCAGAAATGCAGAAACGTGCTTACAACGTGGTACGTGCATTGTGCGAAGAAGACGAAAACCCGATTGTATCTATCCACGACCACGGTTCTGCCGGACACGTAAACTGTCTGTCTGAGCTGGTGGAAGACTGCGGTGGTCTGATTCACATGGACAAGTTGCCTATCGGTGACGAAACACTTTCTGCCAAGGAAATCATCGCCAACGAATCACAGGAACGTATGGGCTTGCTGATTGACGAAAAAGCCATCGAACATGTACACAAGATTGCAGAACGCGAACGTGCACCGATGTACGTGGTAGGTGAAACTACCGGCGACCATCGTTTTGCCTTCGAACAGGCTGATGGCGTACGTCCGTTCGACCTGGCCGTAGACCAGATGTTCGGCTCTTCTCCGAAAACTTATATGGTGGACAAGACTGTAGAACGTCATTATGAAAACGTTTCTTACGATGTCACCAAACTGAATGAATATTTGCGCCGCGTGCTGCAGCTGGAAGCTGTAGCCTGCAAGGACTGGTTAACCAACAAGGTAGACCGCTCCGTAACAGGTAAGATTGCCCGCCAGCAGTGTCAGGGTGAATTGCAGTTGCCGTTGAGCGACTGTGGTGTGGTTGCCCTCGACTACCGTGGCGAAAGGTATCGCTACTGCACTGGGACATGCTCCGCAGGCTGCCTTGGCTAATCCGGAAGCAGGTTCTGTACTGGCTGTATCAGAAGCACTGACAACCTGGTATGGGCTCCGCTGGCAGAAGGAATGGACAGCATTTCATTGTCAGCCAACTGGATGTGGCCTTGCCGTGCACAGGAAGGTGAAGACGCCCGTCTGTACAAAGCAGTGAAAGCATTGTCAGACTTCTGCTGCGAACTGCAAATCAACGTGCCGACCGGTAAGGACTCTCTGTCAATGACACAGAAATATCCGAACGGTGAAAAAATTATCAGCCCGGGAACCGTTATCGTTTCTGCCGGCGGTGAAGTTTCCGACATCAAGAAAGTGGTTTCTCCGGTCATGGTCAACAAACCGAAATCTACCTTCTATCATATTGACTTCAGCTTCGACCAGCTCCGTCTGGGTGGTTCTGCTTTCGCACAGTCACTCAACAAGGTGGGCGATGACGTGCCGACTGTACAGAATCCGGAATACTTCCGCGATGCATTCCTGGCTGTTCAGGAACTGGTGAACAAAGGCTTGATTCTGGCCGGACACGATATTTCTGCCGGTGGTTTGATTACTACCCTTTTGGAAATGTGCTTTGCCAATACAGAAGGCGGTATGGAAATCAACCTCGACAAGATTAAGTGCGATGACATCGTGAAGATTCTGTTCGCCGAAAATCCGGGTGTAGTTATCCAGGTAGCCGACAAGCACAAGGCAGAAGTCAAGAAGATTCTGGAAGATGCAGGTGTAGGTTACGTGAAGATTGGTGTGCCGACCGAAGAACGTCACATCCTGGCAACTCTGCACGATGCAACTTACCAGTCGGTATCGACTACTTGCGTGATGTATGGTATTCTACTTCTTACCTGCTCGACCGCAAGCAGAGCATGAACGGCTGTGCCAAGAAACGTTTCGAAAACTACAAGCAGCAACCGCTGGAATTTGTATTCGACAAGTCATTCACCGGTAAACTGTCGCAGTTCGGTCTCGATCCGAACCGTCGCACACCAAGCGGCATCAAAGCAGCCATCATCCGTGAAAAGGGAACTAACGGTGAACGTGAAATGGCTTACATGCTGTATCTGGCAGGCTTCGACGTGAAAGACGTAACAATGACCGACCTGATTAGCGGACGTGAAACACTGGAAGACATCAATATGGTAGTATACTGTGGTGGATTCTCTAACTCCGACGTATTGGGTTCTGCTAAGGATGGCCGGAAGCTTCTGTTCAATCCGAAAGCTAAAGCTGCCTCGATAACTTCTACGCTCGTGAAGATACATTGTCACTGGGTGTCTGCAACGGTTGCCAGCTGATGATGGAACTGGGACTGATCACTCCGGAAGACAAGAAGAAAGGCAAGATGCTGCATAACGACTCACATAAGTTTGAATCCAACTTCCTGGGTGTAACCGTACCGATGAACCGCAGCGTGATGTTCGGTTCACTGAGCGGCTCTAAACTGGTATTTGGGTAGCTCACGGAGAAGGTAAGTTCTCATTGCCTTATCCAGAAGACCACTACAACGTAGTGCTGAAATATTCATACGATGAATATCCAGGCAACCCGAACGGTTCTGACTACAGCGTAGCCGGTATCGCCAGCCAGGACGGACGTCATCTGGCCATGATGCCTCATCTGGAACGTGCTTGCTTCCCATGGGAAACGCATACTATCCGCTTGACCGCAAAGAAGAAGACCAGATCACTCCGTGGATGGAAGCCTTCGTTAATGCTCGTAAGTGGGTGGAAGCCAACCGTAAAAAATAATCCAGTACGACCGGAACACGATACAAAGTGGAGGTGCACCTCAAGCGCACCTCCACTTTTTTTATCTTTTCTTCCGCACAAAGTCCGGGATTTCCTTCCCTACATCTGAATGGATTCCTTTATTCATTCCATAAAAAACGGTACACAAATCTGACTGTTCAGATTTATGCACCGCCTGTATTCGAAGTCCCCTTACACGGATTTTCGTATCATATTCCCGCTTCGTTCGACTCTTATTGAAAAAGTTCCTTCAATTTCTCAGCCAAAGCCTCACCTCGCAAATTTTCACCAACCATCACACCGTCTGCATTAATCAGATACATTGTAGGTACAAATTTCACCTTATAGAGTGCAGCGACTCCTGTTTCATCTAGGAAGTTCGGCCAGGGAAGTCCCTCTTCTTTCAAAGCTTTCTCCCAGTCAGCCTTCTTTTGATCGATAGAGATACTTACAATCTCAAAACCTTTTTCACTATATTGTGCATACAGCTTCTTCAGGTTCGGAATCTCTTTCCGACACGGGTTACACCAGGAAGCCCAAAAATCAATCAATACATATTTTTTTCCTTGTCGCAATGTGGAAAGGGCTACTTCCTTTCCTGATTTATCTTTAACCTTGAAATCGGGTACCACCGTACCTTCTTTACCTGCCGGATAAAGTTCTTCTTTTACCTTCTGCCCGTAGTACGACTCCTTGGCAGCAGAAGACAATGCTTCATACCAAGGTTTCATATCTTCACTCAAATAGCTGGTAAACGAAATCATCATCAATGGCCCCCAGAATGAATCCTTGTTTGCCATGACTACCTGATGATACAGTGAATCTACAGTACCAAAAAAGACTTTATCAGCTTCAGCCCTGGCTTTTCCATCCGCACTCTGCCGAAGCTCCTTAATTTTCGCCTGATCCTTTGATTTATAAGCAGCCATCATCAAGCTGTCAAAAGCAGCAAATTTACGGGCATTAAGTGCATACAATGAATCCAGGTAGGTACGCGCAGAAAGTAATGAGTCGTAGCGCGTACTCAGCGGAGAACCCTTTACCGACAAAGAAGACAGATTATAGGAAACTCCCCCGTCAGATTCCTTCTTGGCCACCAGCTTTCCCGTAACCTCCATCTGGGCATTTTCCAACATAAGATTACGTGAACCATACGCATCTTTCACCAATAAATGAAAAGCTCTCGGCTCTTCCATTTTTCCTGTAAACACAATTGCCCGTTAACTACCGTCGTATCGGCAAAGGCTGTTCACTGTCATGGCTTACCGGTACCAACTGCACATGCGTGCCGTCGGGCAAGCCTTCAATATTACCTTTCAACACATAGCCATCTACTTTCGGCTGACTGCCGCATGACAGCATCATCAAACCTAAAATGGCTAAACCAGAGATTTTCTTCATTTTCATAATAATGTTTATTTAGATACATTTTGTTCTATCGATCCGTTCCAGGATTATTAAGAGCTCCTGCCGGGAAAGGCATGTCCATAAATGAGACGTCGGACTCAAACTATATTCCTTCCCCTCATAAGTTTTGATTAAAGTACTAGCATACGTACCTTCCAGATTAAAACGACGGGCGTCTGCAAAAGGAACAATAGAGAATATCAACTCATTATCTTTGGTACGACGAATCAGAGAAAGAGCCTCCTCCAGTGTAGCAGCTGTAGCCGGCTGATACTTATCAGGACGAATACGGGTTATCCGCACGGAATTCAGAGTATTCATAGATTCAGCATAATCATTGTTCTGAGCTAACCGAGCCTGGCATTCCGCTTTAATAAGATACGCTTCACAAGTTGTCAAACCGCCATGATTGAAGAAGCCAGACTCCAAAGCCTTGTAATATGTATCATTATTGTCTACCTTCAATTTCCAGCGTGAAAGGAAACGAGCATCTCCTTCTTCAAAACGTTCAGCTCTTTCTACCGGTATGTTGTATTCATAACTATCAAAGTTTGACTGTACTCCATAACGCAAATAATAATTTTCCACGTAATCATATTGCATAGGGGTAACAATTTTGTCATAATTGTCCGGATCATCAATTGCCGCCTGATGTTCCTCATAAAATGCATTCCAGTCAAAAAGCTGATTATTCTGTTCCAATGCCAGGTTCGCATAGCGCAAAGCCTCGTCATAATTCTGCATCTGCAAGTACACACGAGCCAACAAAGCATAAGCAGCTCCCAAATTCGGATGAATAGCCGTCATGGATTGTGCTGGAATTCCCATCTCAATGGCTTCTTTCGTATCCTGTATGATAAAATCATACATTTCCTGAATAGAAACCTGCGTATAAGGAGCATCAATATCCGCACTGGCAATAAGAGGTACACTACGCTTCTCTGCTGCCGTAGCCTTGTCATACGTATCGGCATAATAATTAACCAGCACATCGTAACAAAGTGCACGTATCACTTTTGCATACGCCATCACTTCCTTTCGCTCTGCATCTGTAGCTTCTGTAGCTGTAGGTGCATTTGCGATAATCAGATTACAACTGGAAATAGCTCCATAAAGTACATAATAAGTCCCTTCATCCGCATTATTCAGCATAATACGGTCAGCCGATTCATCCACATATAATTGGCCTGGCTCAAGCTCGGAGTATTCACCTTCGCATTTGTCAGATATACATCATTCAACAAATACAAGGCATTTTCTACAGGCGTTCTGCTGATGGTATACTGATCACGCAATAAAGCTTCAAAATCCGCCAAAGTCGTAGGTATCTTATTACCTTTCGGTGCAATATTCAGGTAATCATTACATGAGCTGCATAAAAAGCATGCCAATGTAATACAGAAATATATAATTCTATTCATAAGTTTCATATTACAAAAATCGAGGTTAAAAATTCAGATAAACGCCACACAGATAATTAGGTTTCGTATATCCACCAAGCAAATACTTGGCATTACTGCTCTTGGCTACCATAAATACATTTTCCATACCCAGCATGATACGTGCATTCTTCAAATATAGTTTATGACACACACTGGCAGGTATACGGTATGTCAATGACAAATTTCTTAGACGCCAGTTAGTAGCATCAATCACGTTAATGGACGAATTGGCATACATGCTTTGGTAGTTATAGTTGTACAATTCACTCTCAGATGAAATATAGCGCGGCACATCTGTGTAAGCCTCATCGCCCGGTTCACGCCAACGATCCTCAATGTCTTACTCACTACTCCCATACCAGAAGAGATAAAAGCTACATTGGTATTACGCATCTTATGTCCTCCTTCAAACAAGAACTGAGCAGCCAGTTCCCAGTTCTTCCAACGCAAATTCGTATTAATAGAACCATTGTAAACCGGTACGGTAGCTCCCAAATAAACCAAATCTTCAATCTCAGGAGGAGTCATATCGGTGTATAGATTTCCTTTGGCATCGTACACCTGAGGAGTTCCCGTTTCACTCAGTCCGGCCCACTGGTATCCGTAAATCGCATTGTACGGATTTCCCACACGAGGATAAGCCGTCGGATAATCAATTACCAAATACGACACAGGAGCTTCTACATTAATATAAGTTACCTTATTCTTATTGTAGCCCAGCACACCGCTGATATTCCAATTCCAGTCGTTATTCCGAATTACATCTCCTGACAAGGTCAATTCAAATCCCTGATTCGTCATTTTCCCATTGTTTATAGAGTAGGTGCTATATCCCCATCCTTCTGTAGGAACTCCGTTCGTGTTAGCCAGCAAGTCTGTACCTCGTTTGTTATAATATTCAATAGAACCATTCAATCGATTTCCCAACAAGGCAAAATCCACTCCCACATTCAATGTAGTGGTCTTTTCCCAACGCAAGTTCGGATTTGGACGACTTGAAATAGTTCCCTGGATACCTCCTACCTGATTATTGTTGCTGTAGTAAGCAATCATATAAGGAGCAGAGTTCTTAGCAATATTACCTCCAATACCATAGCTTGCACGCAGTTTCAGCATATTTACCCACGATACATGGAAAAACTTTTCCCGATCCACATTCCATCCAGCTCCTACTGACCAAATAGGACGTTTCTGATATTTGGAACCTGTAGAAAACAGATTGGTTTTATCCCAGCGAATACTACCGCTTACCATATATTTTCCATCGTATGTATAAGCTGCGTTACTATACACAGACACATAGCGGTTAATCAGTTCACGGATATAAGCAAAATTCTGCTGTCCGAATGATGCATATCCCCATTGTCCACGGAAATTACTCAACGCTCCCGCATCAATCAAGCTATACGTAAGCAACTGAGGGTCATAATTATAAAGCGTACGATCATTATATTCCAGCTTATTTTCCCGTGTTTCAGTACCTAAAATCATAGTTACATCATGTACATCCGCAAATGTTTTATTGAAATCCAACTGCTGACGGAAATTATATGCATGTGTCGTATTGGAAGAAGTGAAAAAGATATTTCCATACGGCAAGGCAAAAGTGGATGTCCCATCATTATTGGAAGTAGAGAATGTATTCACTTATTACGTACTTCGTAAGAGTCCTTGCTTTTCAGTTGTTCAGTCTTATATTCCGCATATTCATACTGAAAAGAAGCTGTATACTTCAGCCAGTCGGTAAATTTGAATGTCAAACGAGCAAATGTTCGGTTACTGAAATCACGGTTCTTAGTCTGGTTCATCTTTATTTCATCCAAAGGAGTAATATCCAGATTGTACAATCCGTTGTTATGCAGCAAATTCAAATTGTACAAGCTATAACGCTCCTCTTCTGTATTGGTGTAATACGTACCGTCACCATTTACCAGCCCGTTGTACGGCATATAAGTATATCCTGGTGAGAAAAGGTTAAATGACTGCGTAGTACCTTTCCCATAGTTCAAATATGTACCTACATCCAAGGTAAGCCAGGAAGTCATCTTCGTAGAATTCTGCAAATTGATGCCAATGGTTCTATTCTCTGAATACTTATCCTCCAGCTGATTGTTACGATAAGAAACAGACGCAATTAAAGTGTTCTTTTCGGTACCTTTACCAATATTCAGATTATATTGCTGTGAAAAAAGGATTACGCTTACCGTATTTTTCTATATCCCGATAATACCGATAACCTTGTGAAGCCAAATTCGTCAGATTACTCTCCATCTGATCACGAGAGATGTGTCCCGCATAATAATTCAAGATATTCCGTATGCCAAGTGAAGAATAAGACATATTATCCAGCACCGTCTGGGCATAGCTTTGTACATTATCCCCACTCAAATGCGGATTCTGTCGGGCCCATTCACGCTCCAGCTCTACCATAGTAGAAGACCCGGCCAGATATTTGTCTGCATACGTGTCGTACGGCTGTACTGTAAGAGTGGCCGAGAAAGAAACATTCAGTTCATCTTTCTTAGCCCGTTTGGTAGTAATCACCACTACTCCATTCGCTGCACGTGCTCCATAAATAGAAGTAGCTGCAGCATCCTTAAGACAGTGATGCTTTCTATATCTTCCATATTCAAATCGGGCACACTCTCAATCCAGTTTCCATAACCGTCGTTCGTAGTCTTTTCCACAGGAAATCCGTCAATCACATACAACGGAGTAGTCAATCCATTCATGGACGTAACTCCACGAATCTTGCCATCACTGTATCCTGCCACACGTCCTTCGAGCATAGAACCCATATCGCTCAAACGCTGTGTTTCCAATTTCTTGGCATCTACTTTTGAAAATGCCCCTGTGGCACGCTCTTTTGAAATAGTCTGATAACCTGTCACTACTACCTCGTCAAGCAGTTCTGTAGAAGGTTGAAGAGCAATGTAATAATCATTAGTTGCCGTCAGCTTAATGCGTTGAGATGTATATCCCAAATAAGAAGCCTCAATTTCCTTCGTGCCATACGGAAGTGTCAAAGTGAAATGCCCTTGTATATCCGTAATGACCGCTGCAATTGATCCTTTAGGGTCATCATTCACCTGTTTGACATGAGCTGCAGGAAGTGGTTCCTTGTTTTCATCTACTACAATGCCATGAATGGTACGGTTTCTCTGAGCATAAGCTGGAGAGACAGACAAGACCAACATAGCACACAGTAGCAAAAATTCCATTTTGAGCCGAATGTCGTGCAATACGTTTTTTTCCATACTTACATCTTTTTTAGAGGTTATAGACTTATGTCCTCAGACATTTTTACGATTCTCTCATTGCAAAAATGTAAAAAAAGATATAACTTTAACAATAAAGACGTATCCAAGTTCGACAATTGTTACATTAGGACAACATTTTGTTATAAAAAGGCAGTATCATGCATTCTTATGCATAGACATTACCTTGTTACGGTATTGCTTGGGAGGAACTCCTACCGTGTTCTGGAATATTTTGTAAAACGTACTCATTGAATTAAACCGACTTCTGCCGCTACAGCCTTAAGGGGAAGATCTGTTTCCGGATCACTCAATAAGCGAATAGCTTCATTAATTCGATAATTATTGATATATTGAGTAAAATTCTGTTGAGTTTGTTCATTGATGACTTGTGACAAATAAGTCCGGTTAGTACCTAATAAATCAGCCACCCGTTCCTTCGTCAAAAAATTCTCTTTATACACCGCATCTTCCTGCATAGCTTTTCCAGACGCTGAAACAATGAATTCTTCTTCTCATTTGTCAGTGAAGAAGCAGCGTATTTTTCACTCATTGGAGACGATGCAGAAACACTCTCCTGTTGTGCTCGCAGTGAAGTAATGACTTCTCTTAACTGCTGTTCTTTTCGAATAGCTTCCTGATGCTGACAAACGATACGGGTATACAACTGATTTTGCCGTTTATAACGATACCACAAAGCAAACACTACCAGCAAAATAATGACCAAAGTACCCATTAAAGCCTGCTCCTTCTTTTCCTTTTGCAGCAAAGCCAGCTTACCCTTTTTAATCTCATTTGCCTGATGCTCCGTATCATATTTAATACGAAGTTCACTCAAGACTTTTTCTTTATCAGTATTAAAAATACTATCAGTTTCCTGCTGAAGCTTACGTTGCCAGGTCAATGCCTCCACATATTGACCCATATTCTCATAACAAGCCGATAAAGTGGTTATCACTTTATTACGATGAATTTCACAATTTTCCTCCTTAGTAAACGATAAAGCCTGAAAGAGCAAATCTATAGCTTCCTTGTTTCTCCCTTCTTCCGCCAGGGCTTTGGCATATTCATTCAACAACAATACCTTATAGGAGGTCTGATTAATATCATTTAAAGACAATCCCTTTTTATAATATTCTACGGCCTGCTCCCGATTGCCTTTTGCAAACTCAATCATCCCATAAATAGCATATACATTTCCTTGATTATAATATTCATTCTGCTTCATTATAAATTCAGCTTCTTGTATATAAGGTAAAGCCTTATCATATTCATGAAGCAAATAATACATATAAGAAGCATTTAAACGCTCCTATAAAAATAAGGTAAGCAGAATTTAATTGATGCCCTAACTCATAAATCTGTAAAGAATAAGTAAGTCCAGTAGGGTCATCTTTCAAATAATAGATACTGGAAATATTACCAAGCAAAATAGCTTCCAGTTCTTGATACTGACATCGATGCGTAGCTCTATCCCTTCAAAAAAATAATGTAATGCTGAATAGTAATCCCTATGAATATTGCTGGCATAAAGTCCCATTCCATTATATATAGAACATAAAGCAGAATCATTCTTCTCACTTTCGGCCAATAGTTTAGCTTGCCCAAGATGATTTATTGCAGTACTATCTCCCAACATAATATATGCCTGCCCCAATCCAATATGTGCATAAAGAATACCAAACTTATAATCTTGCTTTTCATATCCTATCTTAAACAGTCTTTCCCCATATTCTATGGCTTTATGATAATCGGCCTTATGCAAATAAAGAAAACATAATTCTTTCAAGGCTCTCATATCTTCAGGATTGCGCTTCAATATCTGTTCCTGCTGCTGAATGGCAGGAAGAATCGTTTCTTGTGCAGGAATCCGAACTTGTATTCCAATAATCAAAAAAATAATTAGTATGTATTTTAGTTTCAAATTCATCCAGTTATTCTCTCTCCTAATATAACACTTTTATCACACAAAGACATATTTCAGTTCATTTTGACACCCTACAAATAATTATAAAATCTTTTTGCAGTATTTATCTCTCTGTTTTATTCCATGCAAACTTACAGAAAATCTTTCTTTTTATACCCATATCAGCAGAAAAAATCAAGGCAAATACCCCAATGACTCTTTTACACTTCCCTCTTGAGTTGGATATAAAAACATTTAAGGAACAGAAACAAAACGACTTTACCATAAAGATTTTTATTGCAAAAAGAGGAAGTATTCTTTCATCCCCTTTATTTATGTCAAAAAAGAATGCATTTATGTTGGATTTTGTAAATATAAACCGTACTTTTGCTTGCGTAGCTAAAAAGAACATTCAAAAAACTTATAAAATAAGATAACCATGAAAGAAATAGACTGGTCGAATCTGTCTTTCGGATACATGCGGACAGATTACAATGTACGTTGCTACTATCGCGACGGAAAATGGGGAGAACTCGAACTCTGTTCAGAAGAAACATTGAACATTCACATGGCTGCCACTTGTCTGCACTACGGACAGGAGGCTTTCGAAGGACTGAAAGCTTATCGCGGAAAAGATGGTAAAATCCGTATCTTCCGTCCTGAAGCTAATGCAGAACGTCTGCAAAGCACTTGCCGGGGTATCCTGATGCCAGAACTTCCGACTGAAAAATTCTGTGAAGCTGTGAAGAAGGTAGTAAAGGCCAACGAACGCTTCATTCCTCCATACGAAAGTGGTGCTTCTCTTTACATCCGTCCGCTGCTGATTGGTACAGGTGCACAAGTAGGTGTACATCCTGCCAGCGAATACATGTTTGTAGTATTCGTTACTCCGGTAGGCCCGTACTTCAAAGGTGGATTTGCCACTAACCCATACGTAATTATCCGCCAGTACGACCGTGCAGCACCACTTGGAACCGGTACGTTTAAAGTAGGTGGTAACTACGCTGCCAGCCTCCGCGCCAATAAAATGGCACACGATGCAGGGTATGCTAGTGAATTCTATCTGGATGCAAAAGAAAAGAAATACATCGACGAATGTGGTGCAGCCAACTTCTTTGGTATCAAGAACAACACCTACGTTACTCCGCTGTCTACCTCTATCCTGCCCTCTATCACCAACCGCAGCCTGATGCAGCTGGCTGAAGACATGGGAATGAAAGTAGAACGCCGTCCGATTCCGGAAGAAGAACTGACGACCTTCGAAGAAGCAGGAGCTTGCGGTACAGCAGCCGTAATCAGCCCTATCGGCCGAATTGATGACCTGGAAAACCAGAATCATACGTTATTGCAAAAGACGGCAAACCAGGCCTATCAGCGAAAAACTATACAACAAGCTGCGTGGTATCCAGTACGGTGACGAAGCTGATCCATACGGATGGGTAACTGTATTAGACTAATAATTATCCTTTTACCATAAAAGTCCGAAGCAAAACACGTTTCGGACTTTTTTTATAATATACAACTTCTGACATAGACTATCTCTTCTCAAACGAACGGAAAAAGCGTAATAACTCTCCATTCGCCCGATTATCGATTTCCGTCTCTCGCATCTCTTCAAATAAATTCAGGGTAGAAGAACATTCCCCACAAATATCAATACCTATGACCCGCTCTTGCCGAAACACAACGGCCAACAACTGCTCCAGTCTGATAAGTCAGTGAACCTTGATCCCAGTTGGTTATCGCAGAAGAAGGGTCCAGCACATCCTTGTCGATAGAAATATAGACAGGTTCACTCACATGCTCAGAGGCAAACGCTTTCCAGCCTGCTTCCTGATCCAAAGAAGATTCACTATAAAAATGAATACGGTCGCCATATTCCTTTGGGACTTCCTGCAGCAAACGGTCTGAAGCACCGGCTATAATTACCTTCTTACAATTCGCATTCGTATCAACACATCTTTTACCCAGCTTCCACACGACAAGATATGCTCAAACAAAGGAGGCTGCATGTCAGGATGATGATCAAACACCAGTAAAGCAAATGGAGTAGCCAGCTTGTCAGTCCAGAATTTCGTCACATAATGATAGTTTCCTGAATCTATAAAATGAATTCCCTGCGGAGAATAATCTGCTATCATGCGCTGCAAGGCAGAAGCACCTTCTTCATCACAATAACATTAGTTCCATTCAATGCTGGCAGTCCAGCCACACAAACTGACAATTCCGGGCAAAAGACTCATAATTGTAGACTCCTGTAAAATTCATCACAACCACCGGCCTCGAATTCCGGCTAAATACTGCTTGAGATTGATGATTCATATACTTTCCTCCCATTCTTCAAAATACGCCTTAAAAACGAGGAAAAGAGACTGACATCGGAAACTCTTTTCCCATTGTCTATAGGCTATAAACAGAAAAAGCTGTAACCAAATAGTTACAGCTTTTTATTTCGGCACGGGAAGAGAGGCTCGAACTCTATGGAAACTTTCCCCCTCCTTCCCTGTCTTGATATTCAAGCTGTTACGTTTTCGAATTATGTGATTATTTTATATTGTTTGTCCCAAATCTGTCCGACTTTCAGTGGGGTTAACCAACTGATTCATTTGCTCTAAGAGTAGAATTCTTTTATCTTTCTCTTCAAGCAGACGTTCCAGCAATTCGATTTTTTCTTTTGTACTGCTGCTCATTATCTCCATGAGCTGATGGATAAGCCTTGAAAGGTTTCTCCCGTTCAAAGAACACGTCCATCGACACCCCGAAAAAATCCGCCACTTTCTCCAGACGTTTCACAGTG